>JAEIGA010003751.1_pt1 | contig 23663 bp, 20 predicted proteins | sample 9270691 | NCBI WGS metagenome assembly JAEIGA01 (sample SAMN17057246, study PRJNA624740) | gut metagenome | biome: biome; isolation source: fecal sample | host: Bos grunniens | place: China: Xizang | collected 2019 | reverse complement strand
TTGACCGATAATTCGTTATAATAATTTAGTGCCACATTGGCAATACACTCATAATCATTAGATATGTCAGCAAAATTATCAATTTGTGGTTTTCCGCCCCAAATAAAAAAATACGCAATAGCCGATAAAATCAGCACCAAGACAATAGCTATAATAATCAAAAGTTTTTTCTTCATACACTCACCTCCTTAATTGTATTATAGCACCAAAACAAAAGTTTTTCAAGATATACAAAAATCCCCACCGATTGCTCGGCGGGGATAAATTGTTTATTGGGTTATGAATTATTTCATATCCTTAATTGCAGCCTGGGCTGCTACTCACAAAAGTGGGAAATAAGTTTTCTCAATGATGTTTCCAACATTCATTTGCAACATACATTAAATGATAGCGCAATTGAACGAGTAGTTCGTTTGACAGTTCATTGTATTCCTTATCCAATCCTTTTTCGCGTGCGTAGTATGGCGGAGAATCATTCCACGAACCCATAGCGCCAAAAACATCGGCTTTATCTACCACATAATATATAGTTTTAAATTCATCGGGTAGTTGTATAGGTGTGTTTTCATCATTTATATTTTCCAAACCGCATAGCGCCTCATAAGCGTTATGAAAAACATCTGAAAAATACTGTTGCTCTATCTTGGCGGCGAATTCTCCTATATCTAAAAGTGTTTGCTTGAATTCGTTGGTTTTATCTGTGAAATGAAGATTATCAAAAACAGTATGTTTCTTTATGTATTGCTCATTGTAAATAATTTTCCACTTGTTTTGTTCTCGGTCAAATTCCCAAAAAGGACAAAAACAAGAGGTGTTTCCGTTTTTCCAAAAACATATGATTACACATTGGGAAGTGTTTGCAAAGCCAAGCAAGTGTTTGTTCTCTCTGTTAGTAGGAATAACAAATTTTATATCTTTTAAACCTCGTTGCAAACAAACATCAAACCATTCGCATACTGAATTTGCTTGAACTGACTTGTGAAATAATAATTTGCGTGCGAAAATAAACTGAATGGATAACGTATGCTTGCTTGGAATAAAATCAATTTTTTCATTTTCAAAAAGGGCTTTTCTTGCACTTATTACAATATTACTTGCTTGTTGTATTTCCCCATTCATTCTCATTCCCCCTTTTCTTATTTTATATATTATAACATATTATAAGAATATTTGCAATATATGCAAAATCTCCCTGCCGATTTTTCGGCAGGGAGACAAGTTTTGCTTTATAAATCTAATTACTTAGATTCTTTGATAGCAGCCTGTGGTGCAGTACATCGGGCGATGAGGACAAATTTTAGAACTGTCCTTAAGAGTACAGCCCTTAGGGTCGGGTGTCCTTTTTGCTTTATACCGTTACCTCAACAGTTTTGCCGAGATGGAAGCTATACAGCACCGCCTGCTTGACAGGCAGATCAAAGATCTGCTCAAGCGCCTGCTTGTAGAACTGCAACTGCGAGCGGTAGCGATCAATAAGCTCCTGTGAATCGCGGATGCGGTCGGTCTTGTAGTCGAGCAACACCAGCCCGTCGCCCTCGCGAAACACGCAGTCCGCAATGCCCTGCACCAAGACCTCCTCCATGTCAAACCCCAGCGGCTCGTCGGCGACGGCATCAGCCGGTACGGTAACGGTGAAGTGGAACTCACGACGGCAATCGGGCGAGTCTTGCATCCGCGCGTACAGGCCGCTCGCGAAGAAACGGTCGATCTTATCCTGCGGCAGTGCCTCTGCCTGATGCGGCGAAAGGAAGCCCTCCGCGACCAGCCGCGCGGCCTCCGCTACGCTGTCCTTCGCCGCGCGAGCATAGTCCGCGAACTGCATAAATGTGTGCAGTGCCGTACCCTTCTGCGCCGCCGACATCCCGTCCTTCTGCAGAAAGTCAGGGCGTGCGGCAGCGATATGCTGTCGACTCAGCCCCCCGTGGGAAAGCTGAGACGCGGCGACCTTTGCGGGCACACGCGCAAGCGCGGCATACGGGTAGGTGTACCGGAGCCGTTCTTTGAGCTCCGCCGTCAGTGTTTCATCGGGCGCGGCAGTCTCTGCCGCAGCGACAGCCGTCTCCTCGTCGAGCGACGAGGGATCGAGCACCTCCACCCGCCACAGCTTATGGGCCGCCAACGAGACGGTGGTATCGGGCGCACTGCGCAGGAAAGCAAACGACGGATGCCGCAGTGCCGCCGTCAGGAACCAGTCGGCAGGCCCCGACGCGTGCAGGATGCTCTCGGGGGAGATCACCCGCGCCGAGGTCAGCGCGGCTTTTAACGTTTTGAGTTTTGCTTCCAGATCACGCTCGGTGAGCACGATACACAGCTTTTCCTTCGCGCGGGTCATCGCGACGTACCACACGCGCAATTCCTCCGCGCGCTCATCCTGCTGACGGGCGGCGAGCACACCCGTGAAGGGCAGTGTACGCCCTTTTGTCAGCGCCTGCTCATCCAGACGGCAGAGTCCAATGCCCACCGTGTCGTGAAACAGCAGCTTCTTGCGTGCATCGTCGTTATTAAACTGCCCGCCCAAGCGTGCGAGATACACAACGGGGTATTCGAGGCCCTTCGATCCGTGCACCGTCATCAGGCGCACGCTGTTACCGCCGACGGAGTTGCCCGCGGCGAGATCCTTGCCCTGCTCTTCAAGGCGGTCGATGTGGCGGATAAACGCCGACAAACCACGAAAGCCGTCCTGTTCAAAACCACGCGCAACGCGGTCAAGCTGCTGCAGGTTCGCCACCCGCTGACGGCCACCCGCCCGTGCGGCGAACACCGCAGGCAGCGCGGTGTCACGATACAGCCGCTCAATTAGCCGATCCGCGGGCAGCGACACCGCGAGTGTGCGGAATCGCCGCAGATCGGCGATCAGCCGACGACAGAGCACTACGAGCGGCTCATCCGCCGCGCGCTCGCCCTGCGCTACCTGCGTGAGGACCGTGTAGAGTGGCTCTTTTTTCTCATCTCCGCGAGTGAGCAGGCGCAGGCGCGCACAGTCGTCGGCGGTGAAACCGTACAGTGGCGACATCATCAGCGCCGTCAGCTCGATCTCCCGCAAGGGGTTGTCGATCGTGCGCAAAAGCGCCAGCGCCGTGCGGATCTCGGGGGTGGACAGCAGCGAGCCGCTACCCTCCGCGCCAACGGGAATGCCGAGGCGGGTGAGTTCCTTAATGTAGATCGGCATCGTGCGGCGATACCGCAACAGGATGCAAATGTCGCCGTATTCCAAGGGACGGGTGCCGTCCTTGGTGCGCACCGAGAGGGTGTCCATCTGCTCGCGGATGCGGTGGGCGATCGCCCGCGCCTCCGCAACCTCGTTCGAGGGGCAATCTCCGCTCGCCTGCGCCTTGTCCAGCAACAACCACTCGGTCTCAAAGCCCTCTGCCTCGTCATAATTCGCAGAATACACCAGCGCCTCGCGCTCGTCGTAGTCCACGCCGCCGACATCCGCCTGCATCAGTTGGCGGAACAGGAAGTTGACCGCGTCGGTCACCGTTTCACGGCTGCGGAAGTTGTTTTCCAGCGTGATGGTGGCGGGGAATTGCGGGTCATCGGGGTCATACGGCTTGTACGCGTCGCGACGGCGGGTGAAGATCTCCGGCATCGCCAGACGAAAGCCGTAAATGCTCTGCTTGACGTCGCCCACCATAAACAGATTGCTCTCGTCCCGCGACAAAGCGCGGAACAACGCATCCTGCGCGGCGTTGGTGTCCTGATATTCGTCCACCATAATGTCGTCGTATTGCATCGACAGGTCCCGCGCGAGCGGCGTGCGCTCGCACGTTTCGCTGTCCAGCAACAGCCGCAGGCATTCATGCTCAAGGTCGTTGTAATCCAGCAGCTTTTTCTGCCGTTTGAGCTGGGTGTACCGCTCGGTGTAGCGGCGCACCAGATCGCCTAGCGCCTCCGCCATCGGCGCGAGCGCGGCGAGATCGTCGCGACATTCCGCTTCGGTTCCATCGAAAAGGCCTTGCAACCCTTTTATTTTCTTTTTCACCGTATCACGCAGTTTTTGGATTTGCTCCTTTGCTTCCTTCTGCGCGGCGGATTCTGCCTTGACTGCCGGTAAACGCCCAAAAGCAAACTCCGCTATACGAGCATATCTCTCGTCATATGAGCCTGTATTCGTCAGTTGCCAAAGTGCTTTAATATCCTGTTCCTCAATCAGCAACTGCTCCATATAAGGCTGAATATTATAGGTAACCGCTATACCGACTGCTTTCAGCATATAAAAGCTACACATTTTGAGCGTAAATTCAATTTCTTTCCATAGCGGCTGCATCCAGCGCGTATTTTCAAGCGGGATGACCTCGGTGTATGCGTCAAGTTGATTTTTTAGCCACTTTTCGGGAAAGGGCTGCGCCTGCATAAAGGTATACGCCTCCCGTACCGCTTCGCGCAGACCGCTGTCATCACGACGACCGCCGAGCTGGGTCGCGAGCGCGAGAAACGCGGGGTCGCGAGCGGTATAACTCTCCTCGAGCACCTCGTCAAGCGCGTGCGCGGCGAGCAGTGTCGCCTCGCTCTCCTCCGCGACCTTAAAGCGAGGCGGCAGCCCCGCGTTCGCCGCCTGCTGACGCAGCAGCTGCGCGCAGAAGCCGTCCACCGTCGTGATCGCCGCCTGCGGCAGTAATAGCTGCTGCTTCTGATACCGCTCATCCTCGGGATGCTCGGCGATCTTCTTCGCGAGTGCATCCGAGAGACGCTGACGCATCTCCGCTGCCGCCGCGCGGGTGAAGGTCACCACCAACAGGCGATTGACATCCACGGGATCGCGCTCGTCGGTGATGCGGCGGATGACGCGTTCAACGAGCACCGCGGTCTTACCCGAGCCCGCGGCGGCAGAGACCAGCACCGACCCGCCGCGCGCCTCAATACTGTAGCGTTGCGGGTTTGTCCAATTCCGTTCACTCACCGTCGCTCACCTCCCCCGCGGTCTGTTCAAGTTCTTCGAGTACCTGCTTCGCGCTGCGTTCGGTCAGCATCGCGGTCGGGTCGTCCTCGTCCCGCGCGCATACCGCGCGATAATCGCAATAGGTGCAGGGGGTATACTCCCCGCGCTGAATCGGCAGTGCGGCAATATCACCGTCAAGCAGGTCATTCGCCATATTGACGAGCAGCTGCTCGACCACCCCACGCAAAAGCCCAAACTGCGCCTCGGTGATGACGCTGCCCTTGGGCTTGCCGTCCTTGGCGATCTCAGCGGGGATAAACAACTTGCCGTTATCCCGCTCCATCGCCTGCACGACCGACGCGTCATCGAGCACGATGCCGTCCATTTTCATGGATTTGAGCCGTTCAGTCTGCGACTTTGCCCCCGCCTTGCGGTCGATGATCAGATCGGACAGCGGGTGATACAACACGCCTGCGGGCTGTACGCCGTCGGCGTTAAAACGCTCGGGATGATCGCAGATGTTGTAAAGATACAGCAGCATCTGCATATTCAGCCCCGCACTGAGTTCATTCAGATCGAAGGTCTTGGTGCCCGTCTTATAGTCCACCACGCGCACGAACGCCTTGCCATCAAAGCGGACAAACAGATCCACGCGGTCGACCTTACCGATTAGCCGCACACTGCCACGTGGGAACGAGATCCGCATCGACTCGATCGCTCCCTCGGGCGCTTTCTCATCAGGGACGATGCCGAGCTCAAACGCCGTCGGCGCGAACGCACTCTGGCGCAGCTCCATCACGGTGTGCCACAGCATATTGCAAGCGGAACGCTCCGCGAGCTGCAGCTGATAGAGAAACCGCCCACTCTTATTGTCCGCGCCGCCCATCTGCTCGGCGGCATACGCCATCACGACCGCGTGGACATCGTCGGCGACGGTACGCAAAAGCTCCGTCTGTAAAGCATTCTCCGCCTGCTCGACCTCTTCCTTACTCATCTCCTGCCGCGCCTCGTCCGTTGCTTTGAGGCGGTCGATCAGCGCGCCCGCGGCAACATAGCGCGGCAGCAGGGTCTCCATCACATAGTGGACGATCGTGCCGAAGAAGGCGGCATCCACCTGCGCCCGCTTACGGGGGTACAGGCTCAGCCCGTAGCGGCAGAAATAGGAGAAATGACACTGATAGAATTTATCCGTCTGGCTCGCGGACAGGCGCAGATCCGCGCCGAACAGTCCGCGTGCCGTGCCCGCGTCCGCGAGGCGGTACTCGCCGCGACCGACACTGCGCTCCACCGCCGCCAGACGCCCGCTGAACACGGTCTCGTCGGCCAGCACCTGTCGCAGGCTCTCGGTCGTCGGTGTGGAACGGGTATATTCCCGCGCAAGACGGGTAAACATCGCCTCGCCCGATTCGAGATCCCGCCCATCCGTCGACACGGCAACGCCGCGTGTGTGATTGGGGAGAATCTTCTGCACCGCCGTCACGATCGGCGAGGGCACGCTCTCACCCTCGGTATGATAGGTTAAAATCAGCCGCTCGCTCGGCGCGGCGACCGCCATATAGGCGTAATAGCGCTCCTCAATGCTCTGGGTGAGCAGATCGCTCGACAGCTTGATACCGCACTCCTCCAGCCGCTGACGGTCATCCGCGGTGAGCAGTCCCGCATTGTCGGGATAGGCAGGGAACACGCCCTCATTCATCCCGAGCATAAACACCGCGCGAGGATGGTGATAGCGGATGCGGTCGGCCGAGCCGACCGTCACCGCGTCCAGACCCTGCGGGATCTGCCCGATGTCGATGGTCTGCGCGAGCATTGTAAACAGCTCCTCCAGCCGCACTGCGGACAGTCGGGTGTCGCGAAGTGCCACAGCAAAGCGGTCAAGCAGCTTCACAAGCTCATCCCACAGGCGGGCGGCGTGCTGTGCGAGCAGGGGCTCGTCCAACTCCTCCAAGGCGCTGACCTGCCGCAGAATGCGGGTGGGCAACTCGCCGTCATCGGTGAGATACCGATACACCGCGAGCGCAAATCCCCGCCCGTACGCGCCGCCGCGCAAAGCCTCGCGCAGGCGAGAGAGCGGCTCGACGATCTGCTGCCGCCACGCATTAAGCTCGGCGAGCTGACGGGCAGTGTGCGGAGTTACGGGCGCGCCGAGACCCGCGGGGTTTTCCACCCAATCAGACTCCCATGCAGCCCCGTCGATCCCCCACATATATACGTAGTTTTCCAGCTCGGCGATCTGCACCGCGTCAAGACAGCTGAGATCGGTCTTGAGCAGACGCAGGATCTCCTCGGTACGCAGTCCGCCGACGGCAACGCGCAACGCTGTGCGCAGATAAACAATGAGCGGCTCATCCAGCAGATCCTGCCGCGCGTCCATCGAATACGCGATGCCCTCCTGCTCGAGCGCATCCTCGAGCAAGCCGCGGTAGTCCGTCAGGTTACGCGCAACAACGGTAATGTCACGCAGACGGTAGCCTTCTTCGCGTAACAAACAGCGAATGCGGCGAGCAACCACGTCACATTCCACATAGATATCCCGGCAAGGGATCACGGTCACGGCATCCGCCGCGCCGTCGTATATCGTGGGAGCGGGAGCATACAACCCCGCCTCCAGCGCGCACAGCGCGCCGTCGGGATTGCGGCGATTATCCATCTGCAAACACAGCTCCCACTGCCGATGATGCCCGTCGGCGAGCTCCTTGAGATGCTCGATGGTATCGGTCACGGGGGAAAACAGCGTAAACTCACGGCTGTGATCGAGTGTGCGCGACCATTTTGCGCCGGGGGTGTCGGTGGTCAGCGACACGACCATCTCCTCCACGCGAGGAATCAGGCGGTCAAGCACCGTCAGCTCCTGCACCGTAAAGCCCTTAAACCCGAGCACCATCACCGCTGCGCTGTCGAGCAGGCGGCTGTCGGGCAGAGCGGCGGCCAGGCGGGTGAGCTTGTCCGCTTCCTCCAGACCGCTGTCGGCAATAAGCCCCTCGTACACCGCAAAGATGCGCGAGAGGTCCTTCACCTTCTCCTGCAAGCCGCGCTCCGCCAAGGTATCCTCGCGCGCCAGTTCCTCCTCAGCGCGGGTGAGCTCCTCAAGGGACACGGCGCACTGGCGCAGTTCACCCCACAGCACGAGCAGCTGCTCGACATAGGCGCTGTCGGTGACCAAGCGGGGGTCTGCCCCCATCAGCGGCTCACCCGCATCCCGCGCGAGGGCTGCGACCTCATCGAGGGCACGGCTCATCAGCAAGGCACGTATGCCATCGTCGAGCTGCTCGCCAGCCAGCCCACCAACCTCGCGAAATACCGTGTCCGCAAGGCGGGTGAAGCTGAGAACCTGCACGCGATTCGCCCGTTGCGCGCCGAGGCGCATCAGCAGTGTGCGCTCGGTCTCAAACGAGTATTGCTCCGGTACGATGAGAAACACGCGCTCGTGCCCCTGTTGTACCAGTGTCTCTATGCGGTCGAATACAACCGTGCTTTTTCCACTTCCCGAGCGACCGATAAGCAACTGCAGCATCCCGTCACGCCCCTTTACTCAGTATATAGTATCAGTATACAACATAATACGATAAAATCCAAGTGTTTTTCCGCACAGATTTCGGTTGACAAAATCGGCGGTTTGCGGTAAACTGTCAAACGAGTGAGCTGAGCAACCGCATGCCTTCAGGCATGAGGAAAGTCCGAGCTCCACAGGGCAGGATAACGGCTAACGGCCGCCGGGGGTGACCCTAGGGAAAGTGCAACAGAGATATACCGCCGCAAGTTTTCTTGCGGTAAGGGTGGAAAGGCGAGGTAAGAGCTCACCGGCACGCTGGAGACAGCGTGGCCCTGCAAACCCTATCCGGAGCAACGCCGACCGAAGCGATACATTGGCCCGATGTGCTTCGACGGGCGGCTTGAGCTGTTCGGTAACGTTCAGCCTAGATAGATGGTTGCTCACGACAGAACTCGGCTTACAGGCTCACTCAACCGATATGAGAGCACCTCGGTCGCCCCGAGGTGCTCTCTACTTATATATTAAGTATAAAAGGGCTTTACAAGCCGCCATTCTTTATGGTATACTTATTTAGAATATGTGCGGGATTTCTCTACATCCCGTTATATTGGAAGAAGGAAGCGTGTAGATATGGAAGAGAAAGGAATGTTCCGCTCCGCTATCGGCGGCTTCAACAAGACCGATGTTCTCAACTACATAGACGGGCTCACCGGCGCCTGGAACGAGGAGCGCGTGCAGCTCGAACAGCAGGCAACCGCCGACCGCGAAAAGGCCGAAGCAGCTACTGCTAAGGCCGAAGAACTGCAGGCGGCGCACGAAGCAATGAGCAATGAATTAGAGGAAATCCGCCCGCTCGCCGAGCAAGCAAATGAGCTCGCTGAGCAGGTCGCGCAGATGCGTGCGGAGCTTGACGAGGCGCTCGCGCAGAACGGTCAGCTCACCCATAAGCTCGCCCAATGCGAAGAAAAGAGCCAATCCGCCCGCGCCGAAATGATGGCAGCGGAGGACCGCCTTGCCACCCGCGAACAGGAGCTCACCCAGCGCAACGAACGACTCGCCTCGCTCGAGGCGGTGGTCGCCCAATACGAGGCGGCGCTCGGCCGCTGTGACGGAATGAAGGAGCACCTCGACGGCATCCTGCGCCCCTTCACCGAGAGTGCCTCCCGCCGCGCCGAGGAGACGCTGGATAACACCTATGCCCTCATCGCGGCCTTGCTCGCGCAGCTCGCCGAGCTGCAGGAGGGCATCGACAACCAGAAGCGCGCTCTACGGCAGGAAAAGCTCGAGAGCGACGCGAAACTGTCAAACGTGCTGAATAACTGGTTTAACAAGGCGAAGGAGTTGGCGGGCACTGCCGCCGACCGCGCGACCCACTTTTTTCGCTGACCCGCCCGCCCGCGCGGCGGTGACGCCACAGCGGGAGACGAAGGGCGGCGGTAATCGACCCTCGGTGCGCCCTCGCACCACTACCACCAAGCGGCGCGGACTGCTCGATCGGCTGGAAGACTGGCTGACGAGATAAGCGCTCCGCACATTCACCATATCGATAACAGAGGCCTCTCTGTTTCGGCGGCAACAGCCGCAAAAATAAATTCTATTTAGGAGTGTAGTCCCATGGCTGAACTGAAGTATGAAATTGTGAAAGAATGCGGCGTGCTGTCCCAGTCCCCCTCCGGTTGGACGAAGGAGCTCAACCTGGTGAGCTGGAATGACCGCGAGCCGAAGTACGATATCCGCGACTGGGCGCCCGAACATACCAAAATGGGCAAGGGTGTCACCATCTCCGCAGACGAAGTGATCCTGTTGCGCGACCTGCTCAACGAGATCGATCTGTAATCAACAATACTAGGAGGTAACGACTATGTTCCTCATCGAAATCCTTAAGGCGATCGTCCAAGGCATCGTGCAAGGTATCACCGAGTGGCTACCTGTTAGCAGCACGGGGCACATCCTGCTGCTCGACGCGGTGTGGAAGATGAATGCATCTGAAGCGTTTTTCGACGTGTTCAAGGTCATCATCCAGCTCGGCTCGATCATGGCGGTGGTGGTGCTGTATTTCCACAAGCTCAACCCCTTCTCGCCGAAAAAATCGCGCGAGGAAAAGAAGGATACCTGGATCCTGTGGAGCAAGGTGCTCATCGCCAGCATCCCAGCGGCAATCGCGGGGCTTGCGCTGGACGATCTGATCGACGGCGTGCTATCCGCACCCATCATCATCGCCGCCGCACTCATCCTCTACGGCATTGCCTTCATCTGGATGGAGAGCCGCAAGAACAAACGTGAGCAGGTCTCCGATCTCAAAGATATCAGCTACAAGCGGGCGTTCGGCATCGGCGCGTTCCAGATGCTCGCCCTCATCCCCGGCACCTCCCGCTCAGGCTCGACCATCCTCGGTGCGTCCTTGCTCGGCACCTCCCGTGCCGTCGCGGCAGAGTTCTCCTTCTTTATGGCGATACCCGTGATGCTGGGCGCCAGCGCTCTCAAGGTGGTCAAATTCTTCCTCATTGACGAGTACTCTTTCACCACGGAAGAATGGATCCTGCTCGCGGTCGCGACGGTGGTCTCCTTCCTCGTGTCGGTGCTGGTCATCCGCTTCCTGATGGCGTTCATCAAAAAGCACGACTTTAAGCCCTTCGGCTGGTACCGCATTGCCCTCGGCATCGTGGTGCTTCTCGTGCTGTGGCTCGCCCCGCAGGTGTTAAGCTGATCTGAACAACAAAACAAGGCCTCTGCCCGATGGGCAGAGGCCTTGTTTTGTTGATTTATTTCGCCGCCGTCGTGGTGGACGTCGTGCTGTCCCCCGCCGTGGTGGTCTGCGACGACAGGGTGGTGGTCGTCGCCGTGTTCAGCGCACTGCTATCGGATGTGCTGAGCTGTTCGATCGCCGCCTTAAGCTGCGGATCGGTCTCGGCGGTCAGCAGCGGGAATAGCGCCTGCTGTTCAGCGGTCAAGGTGACCACTTTCGTCGGGACAATGCCCTTCCCCTCGAACGAACCGCCCTTGAGCAAAACATACTCACCCGTGGTCAGCTTAAGCGCGGAGTTGTCCAGCTCCACCTTGATATAATCCTGATATTTCGCCTTGCCCGCGGTGGTGACGCCCACCACGGTCGCAAGACTAGACTCCTGCATCGCGCCGACGATGAATTCCGCCTCGCCCGCAGTGTTAGCGTTCACCAGCAACACCGTTGCCGCGCCAAGCTGATCATTGACACCGGAGCTCAGGGTGGTGACATTGCCGTTCTTGTCCGTAGCGGTGCCGTAAACACCGAGCGGCATCAGCTGTGAAATCATCGCCTGCATTGAGGAACGCAGACCGCCGCGATTATTGCGCAGATCCAGCACCAAACCCGTGACGCCGTTCTGCTTCATCGAAGCGATCGTATCCGCAAACTGCGACGGGGTATTCTCATAAAGTGCGCTGATCTTGATATAGCCGACCGAATCGAACACGGCGCTCTGCACACTGCGCACCACATAGCGGTAGGGCGACAGCTCGAACGCCAGCGTACTGTCGCCGCGCTGAACGCTGAGCAGCACCTTTTCGGCATCGTTGATCGCCTGCTGGATGTCGCTGATCTTCTTACCCGCGACCTCCGTGCCGTCAACCGCTTTGAGAACGTCGCCCTTCTGCATGCCCGCCTTCTCGGCGGCGGAATCCACCGCTACCGCGTAGATCACCACGTTGCCGTCGGCATCGCTGCACACGCTGACGCCGACATTGTTGGCGTAGCCGGACAGACGTTCCTGCTCGTCGGTATACTTCTGTGGCGTGAAATACGCCGCATACGGATCGCCGCTACCGTCCACAAAACCGGCAATGACGCTCTGACGCAGGGTCTCCTCGTTGAGAGTGGCATAATTCTCACGCAGAGCCTGATCAACCTGATCAATGTAGGTATACATCGCCTTACGCTGAGATACCCACTGCACCTGACGGTTAAAGTAGCGCATCGCCAGCATCATCGTCACCGAGATCGCTAACGCCGCCGTCAGTCCGATCAGCGTCAGGGCGGTGCTCAAGGTTAGTTTCTTTTTCATTGCTCTTCCCCCTTTTCGGGTTAGTTCACATTCGGGCTGACATAGGTGCCCAATGGATTGACCGACAGACCGTTGAGGCGCACCTCAAAGTGGAGATGCGGTCCCGTAACATTGCCTGTGGATCCCGCCTGCGCGAGCACCGTCTTGCCGCCGACAACCTTCTGCCCGACGCGGGCAAACATCTTCGAGCAGTGGGCGTACAATGTGGTCACGCCGCGGCCCTGACTGTCAACACCGTGGTCAACGATACAGTAGTAGCCAAAGCCGCCTCCCCACGTGCTTGTGCTGTTAGCATAGATCACCACGCCATCTGCAGCGGCAACGATATTTTGGCCGTAGATCGGCACAGAGCCATTAGCAACATCAATACCGCGGTGCATCGTGCCCCACCGCGAGCCGAATACCGAGGATACCGCACGCACCGTCGGCACCGGCCAGTACATCATCTTGGCATTATACTTACCCGTGGAAGCGGTGCTCTGGATCAGCTTGGTGATCTCCCGCTCGGTCGCTTCCATTTCCTTCTTCTTAGCGGCAAGCTGGCTGTTGTAACCCGAAACCGTGCTCTGCAGCTTGCGGACCTCCGACTGTGCTGCGGCGTACAGCGTGTCCAATTCCTTCTTCTTCGCCGTTGAGGCTGCACGGGTGCTCTCAAGCTCTGCCTTCTTCTCCTCCAGCACGTCCTGCTCGGCGGAGATCTTGACCATCTCCGCCTCGTACGCGTCGATGGTCGCCTGATCCTGCTCGGCGATGAGTTTCATCGCCTTGGATTTCAGCAGATAATCGGTGTAATTCTCGGTGTCCAGCAGCATCTGCATGGTGGACACATTGCCACGCTTGGCAATCGCGCGCATACGCGCGCCGAGCTTCTCGCGGGTGTCGGCGATTGCCGCCTTCTTATCCGCAATATCGCTCTCCGCCTTGGCGATCTGCGCCTCCACCGAGGCGACCTGCGAATCCAACAGCTCGATCTGCTGCTTCGCATTCGCGATCTGCGAATCGATCAGATTCTTGCGCTGCTGACTGGCATTCAGGTCGTCTTTCGCATCAGCAAGCTGATTTTTGAGCTGTGATTCCTGCTTTTTCAGCACTTCGAGCTTTTGGTCAAGCTCCGCCTTGGTGGCGGCGGAGGCTGTCCACACGGCACTGCCGGTGACCAGCAGGATCACCGCCATCATCACCGCCAAAATACGGTAAAAACGTCTCTTCTTACTCATATGCGCAGGCTCCCTTCCTGTTTGAGATAGCGTCTCATCGAGATCGCACTGCCGCACACGCCGACGAAGATACCGCCGACCATAAATCCGATCAATAACCGTCCCCAGACCTCGGCAAACGGCACGAGGCTCCACAGAATACCGCCTGCGAAGCTGCGCACCAGCTGGCTGTACAGCAGCCACAGCAGACCATAGCCCACCGCACCCGCGACAAAGCCGAGGATCACACCCTCTACGATGAAGGGGAAACGTACGAAGCTGTCGGTCGCACCGACGGACTTCATAATATAGATCTCCAAGCGACGGCTGTACACCGTCAGCTTGATGGTATTCGAAATGATGAACAGCGACACAGCCAGCAGCACCACGATGATCGCACCGCCGATGCCGAGCACCATACTGCGCACGCGGGTAAGCGTCTCGGCAATATCGCCATCATAGGAGATATCCTCCACTCCATCCATCGCCTCAATCGTCGCGAGGGTGGCGTCGAATTTCTCCAGATCCTTGAGCGACACGATGTAGGTGTCCTGTAAGGGGTTCTCCTCCATCAGTCCCTCGATCGCCGCCTCGCCCATCTCCTCTTTGAAACGGTCGAGATAATCCTGCTTCGAGATAAACTCCACCTTCGCTACGTTGGTGGTGGTTTTCAGTCGCTCGCCGACCGCCGTCACGGCGGTCTCATCCAGTTCGGTGTCGAGGTACACCGCCACGACGTTCTGCTCGTACGCGTTCTGGAACAGGCTGTCGATATTGACAAACACCAGATACGCAAAGCTCGTCAGCAACAGACAGCAGATGAGCACGCCGATACTCGCAAGAGCCATAAAGCGGTTATGCCACGTGTTGCGAAAGCCCTCGGAAACGAGGTAACGGATGTCGTGTGCACGCATCATACCGACTCACCTCCCACCTGGGCTGCCACGGGGGTGTGGCGACCGGTGTCGGACACGATCTGTCCGTCCTTAAGCGTAATGACGCGATGATCAAACTGGTGCACCAGCTCGTGCTCGTGGGTGACCATCAGCACGGTGGTACCGTTTTTGTTGATCTGAGTGAGCAGCTCAACGATGTCATGGGACATCTGCGGGTCAACGTTGCCGGTGGGCTCGTCCGCAATAATGAGCGACGGGTTGTTGACCAGCGCGCGGGCAAGGCCGACGCGCTGCTGCTCGCCGCCCGACAGCTCCTTAGGGTAGCGGCCGCTCTTGCCGTGCAGGTCGACCAGCTGCAGCACGTACGGCACGCGGCGGCGGATCTCACGGCGACTCTTGCCGACAACGCGCATCGAGAACGCCACGTTCTCGTACACCGTCATCGTATCGATCAGGCGGAAATCCTGAAACACAATGCCCATCGTGCGGCGGAAATACGGCACCTGCTTGCGCTTTAAGCGGGAAAGACGGTAGTTGTTGACGATCACTTCGCCCGAGGTAGGGGTCTCCTCGCGCATAATCAGCTTGAGGAAGGTGCTCTTACCGGCGCCCGATGCGCCGACGATAAAGGCAAATTCGCCGTCATCAATATGCAGATTAACGTCATTGAGGGCGTGGCTGCCGCTGTTGTATGTCTTATACACACTCTGAAATTCTATCATCGGTTTGCGCCTCCTTATCTCTCAGCGACTTCTAAGCGCCCAAACGGACGCGGTGTTTTCACATTCGGTGGCCCGAATATCGGGCGGTGCACGACCGCCTACAACATTATAGCGGGCAAATCAGGGTAAAACAAGTGCAAATGATTGGTAGTTTAACCAAAACCAGCCGCCGACAACGCCTGCCGACGGCTGGGGATTTCCGCTTTCCGGCGGCTGTTTAATACTTCACCGGATTGGCGCTGAGATACTTTTTCACCATCAGGGCAACCTTGAACACGATGGCGTCGTCAAACTCACGCAGATCCAGACCGGTCAGGCGCTTGATCTTCTCCAGACGGTAGACCAGCGTGTTGCGGTGGACAAACAGCTTACGGGAGGTTTCGGATACATTGAGATTGTTTTCGAAGAATTTTTGGATGGTGAACAGCGTCTCCTGATCCAGCGAATCAATCGAGCCGCGCTTGAACACCTCGCGCAGGAACATCTCACACAGGGTAGTGGGCAACTGATAGATCAGACGGGCAACACCGAGATGATCATAGCTGACGATCGACTTCTCGGTATCGAACACTTTACCAACCTCCAGCGCCACCTGCGCCTCCTTGAAGGAGGTGGCGAGGTCACGGATGCCCTCAACAGCGGTGCCGATGCCGACGACCGCCTGCGTATAGAACTCGCTGGACAGCGTATCTACGATGGAGCGCGCCAATTTCTCAAGATCCTTCGACTCAATGTTCGCGGGGATCTCCTTGATTAGTGCAATGTCCGTCTCGTTGATGTTGATGACAAAATCCTTGTTCTTATCGGGGAAGAGGTTCTGCAACACATCAAAGCAGGAGATGTCCGTCTTCGCGGGAGTGCGGATAAGCAACACCACGCGGCTGACGTCGTTATTAAAGCGCAACTCGCGCGCTTTGAGGTAAATATCGCCGGGCAAGATGTTATCCAGAATCACATTCTTGATAAAATTGCCGCGATCGTATTTTTCATCATAATACTGCTTAATGCCTGTCAGCGACACCGTCAGCAGTGCCGCGTAGTTCGCTGCCTGCTCATCGGTGCCCTCAACAAACAGCACATACTCGCAGTGGGGGCGAGAGCCAAACGCCTTGTAAGTATAGCCGCCCAGCACCACCGGCTCTTGCGTGGTGAAATTCTCACTTGTGAGCATCGTCGCCGGCTCACCGATTCGGGTGAGATTGCTGCAGGCGATGACCGTCATACTCTCATCAATGACACCGACGGTGCGATTGATCGCCTCTCTGGTCTGATGGATGATTCCCTGAAATACGCGGTTAGACATAACAACGACTCCTTTACTAGAAACAAGACAGCCACTCGCGCGTGTATAGCACAAACGAAGTCTATCGCGCTAAAGCGATAAACCTACGCGCTGTCCATGCGGGCAACGTCTCAATTCCGGTATACACTCTCTACATCAAGCAGCGGCTTTTTCTTTTGCTCCGAGATCTCTCGAATGGGTACCCCGCCTCTCACGCAGCTCGGCGTCCGCGGACATATACCACCAATTCCTATTTTACACAATCTTTTGCTTTTTTGCAAGGCGAAAAGCATAAAAAGTTATCTTTTTTTATAAAAATAGACAATTTTTCTCGTAAAACTTGCCGTTTTTGGCAAAGAAAAAGCCCGACGGCTGATGCCGTCGGGCTTTAATGATGCAATTAGTTGCAGATGGTACGCTCGGTGTCCTTGTCAAACAGATGAATCTTGGTGTTCTCCAGAACCATCTCGATGGTGTCGCCGGGGCGAGCGGTGGTGGTGGGCTCCACGCGAGCGGTGAAGTTGTAGCCCTCACAGTTAACGTACAGGAAGGTCTCGGCACCCATCATTTCGGTGACTTCGACGTTCGCGTTGATCTTGCAGTCCGCGAACTCCTTCAGCAGACGGGGTTCGTCATGGACATCCTCAGGACGGATACCCATAATGACTTCCTTACCGACGTACTCGTCGAGGTTCTTGCCCTCGACCTTCGCGGCCGGCAGCGGGATGCGGTACTTGACACCGTTGGTGGTCTTGGTATCCTCAGAGCCGAACTCAACATAGTAGGTGTCGCCCTCTTTGAGGATGACGGACTCGATGAAGTTCATCTGGGGGCTGCCGATGAAGCCCGCAACGAACATGTTGCAGGGGATATCGTACAGATGCTGAGGCGTGTCGACCTGCTGAATGACGCCGTCCTTCATAACAACGATACGATCAGCCATGGTCATAGCCTCTGTCTGGTCGTGGGTAACGTAAATGAAGGTGGTGCCCAGCTTCTGGTGCAACTTGGACAGCTCGGTACGCATCTGCGCACGCAGTTTAGCATCCAAGTTGGACAACGGCTCGTCGAGAAGGAAGACCTTGGGTTCACGAACGATCGCACGACCCAAAGCCACACGCTGACGCTGACCACCGGACAGAGCCTTCGGCTTACGATCCAGCAGGTGAGCGATGTCGAGGATGCGGGCAGCCTCCTCCACGCGGCGCTTGATCTCCTCCTTGGGAGTCTTGCGCAGCTTCAGACCAAACGCCATGTTGTCAAACACGGACATATGAGGATACAGAGCGTAGTTCTGGAACACCATCGCGATGTCGCGATCCTTGGGGGCCACGTCGTTGACCAGACGGTCGCCGATGTACAGTTCACCCGCAGAGATCTCCTCCAGACCCGCGATCATACGCAGGGTGGTGGACTTACCGCAGCCGGAAGGACCGACCATGATGATGAATTCCTTGTCCTTGATTTCCAGATTGAAGTCCGAGACAGCGACAACGCCGCCGGCATACTTCTTGTAGATGTGCTTAAGAGACAAACTTGCCATTTTCTTAACCTCCATACAGAGACTTATTTCCAAAGCCCCATTGTTCGCTTATACTATACCATTCTTTTCGTCGAATAGCCATACCTAAAATAGACAAACTTTTTCCTAAATGATTAGTCGATTTTTATATGGTGCGGATAGGGTGTAAAATTTCACTGTTATTTTTTGGGCAAAATGCACTCTTTTTCCGACTCTGTGAGCGGTCGGCACGCCCCTTCCGGCAGACTTTCGTCCAATTCCAGCCCACCCATGGCATAACGCTTGAGCCAAATGACGTGACTGCCGACCGCGGCGAACATCCGCTTGATCTGATGGAACTTCCCCTCATAAATGACCACCTCGACGAGCGGCTCCTCCCCCTCTTCGAGTACCGTCACCTGCGCGGGTAGACATTTGGTGCCGTCCTCGAGCGTGGGACCGGCGCGAAATGCCTGTGCCGCCGCGTCGCTCAGCGGCTTGTCCAGCCGTGCGCAATACCGCTTCGGCACGTGGTGGCGCGGAGAAAGCAGATTGTGGGCAAAATCCCCGTCGTCGGTGATGAGCACCAAGCCGTGCGTATCCTTATCCAGCCGACCCGCGGGAAACAGCCCGCGCCGCCGATATTCCTCCGGCAGCAGGTCCACCACCGTACGCACCTTGGGATCGCGCGACACGCACAAAATGCCCACGGGCTTATTAAGCATCAGGTAGACGTGACGGGCATAGCCAAGCGCCCGCCCGTCTAGGGTGATAGCCTGTTTTTCGGGATCGAGTTTTTTGGCGGGATCGCGGCAGACGACGCCGTCCACCGTTACCCGTCCTCCCCGCACGAGCCGCCCCCCCTCACTGCGGGTAAGCGTCCCCTGCGAGCAGAGGATCTTATCCAATCGTTCCATCATGTGCCATTCTCCCGACGGAGATATTACGCAGCATCACGCATCGACAAGGATTTCAGCCCATGGCTGAACCCATCCTGCGCGGTGGACGAAATATCCCCGCCAATAATTTTATCTTTATAAATATACAAATGTGCCAGCACGGACTCCTCACCCGGGTAATTCGTCACCGTATAGGTCCAGCACTTGACCCGCTTGCCGCTGTAGTCGGTCAGATCGTTTCCCGCCTCTTTTTGCAGCGCATTATACGCCGCAAAGGCGGGATCACTCTCGGCAGGAATGAGGATCTCCCGCACCTCACTCTTGTCGGCTATGACTTCATAGCCGAGATCTTTGAGAAACTGTTGTCGCGCGGCATCGTCCGTCGCCACGGGAGCGGCGGTCGCCACCGCCGCGCTCTGCCCCGACAGCGATACCGTCGTCACCAGCAACAGTGCCATCACCGCGCACACCGCGATCAGCCGCGGGCGGGTGGTCTTCATGGATAAAACAAACATACGCTCCCCTCCACATTCTTTCCTACTGGAATGTATGCTTTAGGGATGTGTCTTATTCCTCACCGAAGTACACGCCGTACCACACGAGGAACATATACACCGTCCAGATCTTACGGGAATTATCCCGCTTGCCACGGTAGTGCTCATCCAGCACACCGACGAGATAGTCGGTGTTAAAATACTGCTTTGCCGCGTCGGAGAGGAACGCCTCTTTGACGCGGTTATAGTAGGTCTCCTGCCGCAGCCACACGCGGATCGGCACGGGGAAGCCGAGCTTCGGCTTGCTCGCCGCCGACTCGGGGATATGCCGCATCGCGGCAAGGCGCATCGCGTACTTGGTCGTACCGCCGCCGATGCGGTGCTTGACGGGAATACGCGCGGCGACCTCGAACACCTTCTTGTCGAGGAAGGGCACGCGCAATTCCAGCGAATGCGCCATACTCATACGGTCGGCTTTCAGCAGAATATCCCCCACCATCCAGCGGTTAATGTCCAAATACTGCATACGGGTGACGTCGTCCTGCCCCTCACAGCGGGCGTAATACTCGCGGGTGTAATCCATCGGGGAGGTCGCGGGGATGTCCCTGAGCAGACGAGCCTTTTCTTTCTGCGAGAACATATTGGCATTGCCGATAAAGCGTTCCTCCAGCGTCTTGGAACCGCGGATGAGGAAGGATTTTCCCTTAAAATCAAACGGCACGACACTCACGAGTGCAGCGGCCGCCTTACGCAAAAACCGCGGCAGACGCTGATACCCGCGCAAGGAATACGGCTCGTGATAGATGCGGTAGCCGCCGAACAGTTCGTCCGCGCCCTCGCCCGACAACACCACCTTGACGTGCTCAGCGGCGAGCTTGGACACAAAATACAGCGCGACGCACGCGGGGTCGGCGAGCGGCTGGTCGAGATAGTACTGCACCTGCGGCAGGCTGTCCCAATACTCCTGCTCACCGATCAGATGCACATGATGCTCGATGCCGACCTCTTTCGCGAGCTCCGCGGCATAGCTGCTTTCATTATAATGCTGACCGTTATCAAAGCCAACGGTGAACGCTTTTTGCCCACCGAAATACGACGCGACAAAGCTCGAGTCCACGCCGCTAGACAGGAAGCAACCGACCTCGACATCGCTGATGCGGTGCGCCGCGACCGAGTCGGTGAACGCCTCGTCGATCGCATCCACCGCTTGTTCGAGGGTCATATCCTCCTCGGGAGCGAACTGCGCATCCCAATAGCGCGTGACGGTCACCTCGCCGTCCTTATACACCAGATAATGTGCGGGCGGCAGGCAGTCGATGCCCGCAAAGAAGGTCTCGGTGGGCACCGAATACTGGAAAGACAGATACTTGTCCAACGCGGCGGGGTTAAATGCTTTAACCACGTCGGGATGCGCCAAAATAGACTTGATCTCCGAGCCGTATACCAAACGCCCGTCGTCGAGAAGCGCGTAATGCATGGGCTTAATGCCGAAATAGTCGCGTGCAATAAACAGACTCTGCTCGATGGTGTTCCAGATCGCGAACGCGAACATACCGCGCAAGCGGGGAAGCAGCTCCACCCCCCACTGCTCATAGCCGTGGAGCAGGGCCTCGCCGTCGCCCGCGGTCGCAAAGGTATGCCCCACCGCGATCAGCTCCTCGCGCAGCTCGCGATAGTTATAGATCTCTCCGTTGAACATCAAGACAAGGGACTTGTCCTCGTTATACAGCGGCTGGGATGCCGCCTCGAGGTCGATGATGCTCAGACGGCGAAAGCCCATCGCAATGCAATCATCGAGATAATAGCCGTCTGAGTCGGGACCGCGATGGGTGATGCGCTCGGTCATCTCACGCAGATATCTTTCCCGATCGACGATCTCGCCGGTGAAGCCACAAAATCCGCACATAACCAAATTCTCCTTTAATTCGTATCACCTTAGTATAGCCGAAACGCCGCCGTTATTGCGCGGTCGGCTGTTCTGTTGCAAACGCTTCAAGCAGTTTGATGATCTGCGCGTATTCCTGCGCGCTCTTCTCATCGTCCGGCACCGCATAACGCACACCGAAGCACAGCTCCTTCGGGAAGTTCACGAGAATTACATCCTGCTCACGGCGGGTGTGCCCCGCCCAGTTCCAGCTAAGCTTGTTGTCGCACATGCCCTTGGCAGAAAGCGACAATTCCGTCAAAAAGCAGTGGGCATTATCCCGCCCGACAGCGGTCAGCCGCTCCTCATAGGCGGGCTCGTAAAGATACAAGAGCGTGTCACCGGTGATGAGCTGCATCTGTAACGACTGCGCATTTGCGTCTTGATTGGCATATTGCTTGCCGCCGAGGAACAGATTGTTGATCTGCACGACGATCTCACCGTCGCCGTTGACGTCCTCACCGTACTGTGCGAGCACCTGCTCGAGATAGGCGACCTCCTCGGATAGCAGCGCGTTTTCAGTCACCAGCACAGCGGTGTAGTCGGGACGCTCCCGCGTTGCCGTCTGCACGATGAGGATAACCAGGGCAATAAGCGTAAATCCGCCGATCAGAATTCCGACTTTGTGATGATACCAGAAGTTCTCAAGCCACGACTTGGGAGTCCACGGCTGCTCGATCGGTTTCGGGTCGGGACGCAGCTCTTCCTCGCTGATTCCCCGCAAATATCGTTCTCGCGCCATAGGTCATCGCCTTTCTTTCCATAATTACTAGTATTGTAACAAAAATCCTGCCAATGTGCAAGCATTAGCAGGATTTTTTATGGTTTATTTACATCTCGGGTTTACGTGGAATGACGAGCGCTGCGATGATGTAGGCAAGCAGCCCTGCACCGGCAAACAAGGTTATGAAAACCCACGCCAAGCGAACCAGTGTCGGGTCAATGCCAAAATACTCTCCGATACCTGCGCAAACGCCGTCCAACTTTTTATCGCTATTGGACTTATATAATTTCTTTTCCATTATGTTCACCCCATCGTACATATTTTTGTTGCTACAATTATTTTAGCATAACATCCACGGTTTGGCAATATAAACAGCCTTTTTTCACATATTTTCTTTTATTGCACAGGCAGTTTAATTATACATTTTCCTTGCTTTATCGCATAGTCCAGCGCAATCTTTGTGCCGCTTTTACGGATGGTCGGCGCATGGCATTCATCGTAGTATACAACGCAAAAACGGCTTCTGTCTATCATTTCGTAGTTACGCTCGACGTAGGCGACTTTGCCGGCGCCGAACACCCTCTCGGGGTAATAGGTATCCTCATAAATTTCCAACAAATACGCCTTGTAATCATCGTCAATGACAGGGAACTCCGCTCGCACGTAAACACGCTTTATGAGCGGATAACGCTGCTTGATTGCCGTTACAAGTTCCAGGCAAAGACTGTTAAAACGGCTTTTGCTCCCAAGCAGAAAGGTGTCTACGTATTCCTCCACGATTAATTTTTCGATAATCTCTTTTAATTGCCATTTCAATTTCTCGGTTTCGTTTATTGTTCGATGACCAAAAAAGCAACAAGTATTTTCTAACATTTTGTTTCACCTCAAGTAAATAATCTTTCACTTATTATACAATAATATTTATTTGTAGTAAATAATCATTTACTTGTACAAAGTTATAATTTACTTTATTTCCTTATAAACTATTCATTATAAGGGAGGCGAAATGATGAAAACGGAATTTTCCGAAAAATATATTACTTTGGGTTTGAAGATTGCTTATTATCGCAAAAAAGCAGGTTACACTCAAGAAGTTTTTGCCGAGCTGATTGATAAAAGCCTTAATTTTGTGGGTCAAGTAGAAGGCCCCGGCACAGTGCGCGGTGTTTCTTTGGAAACGTTATTTAAAATTGCACAAGTATTAAAAGTATCTCCTTCTAAACTGCTCGAGGAAGATTAAACAGCATATAAAAGCTCTGCTTTGAGCATTTAACACATAATACATCTAAAATAAATATACAATATATTTAGTATGAGGTGGATTTATGGCTATCAAAAGTGTTTCTATTAGAATTGAAGAGGAAATGTTGAATAAGATCGCATACATTGCTGATCATGAAGGAAGAAGTGTAAATAGTCAGGTGCTCGTTTTAATAAGAGAGAACATTAAAGCATTTGAGGACACCAACGGCGCTATTGATGGCAATATTAATCCCGACTCAAATGTAAAACCTACCCGTAAATAAGCAAAAACTCTCTGCTGAAATTCAGCAGAGAGTTTTTTGTTATATAAATTGCGTTTTAAATTAGTCCAAAGGTTTCATTGTGGGGAA
>JAEIGA010003750.1_pt1 | contig 23665 bp, 20 predicted proteins | sample 9270691 | NCBI WGS metagenome assembly JAEIGA01 (sample SAMN17057246, study PRJNA624740) | gut metagenome | biome: biome; isolation source: fecal sample | host: Bos grunniens | place: China: Xizang | collected 2019 | reverse complement strand
GGCTTTGGGATAGGTTTCTCTATCTTATGTCCGTAGCTGTCATACCTTTCATCCTTTGCACCAAGCTTTACAAGCGTTTTTTTTCTTTTGTTATCTTCTGCCATTACAGACTGTATACCTCTTCATCTTTTAATACTGTTATACCGGCATCTGTCAGCACTGCTGTTGCCGCTGAAATATCCTCAACACGGAATATTACGAGAGCCTTACTTTGTGTCTTGCCCACAAAAGCATAAATATAATCTACTCCTATTTCCTTATCATTAAGAGCATCGAGAGCAACAGACAAAGAGCCGGCAGTATCCTCAATCGCAATAGCCAACACGGGAGAACTGCTTACTGTAAATCCCTCATTACGTAAAATTTCTTCTGCTGCATCGGGATCATTTACTATAAGTCTCAAAATACCGAAATGCGTAGTATCTGCGATAGATAAAGCGCTGATGTCAATTTTATTTGAACCGAGTACTTTTGTAACGTCGGCAAGTCTGCCGGCTTTATTCTCAAGAAAAACAGAAATTTGTTTTACACTCATGGTCGTGAACCCCTTTCTTTTTATTTCTCATATATTCACTTTTTTTGGTGAGGTCAGTATATCACAGAACTGACCTCTAATCAATTAACAATTAACGCAAATTACATCAAAGAGTTTGCAGAATAACAGCGCAACCCTTGCTGAAAGGCTTTTTCGTTTATTCCGTACATTTTTGCAGGTATAACACTCTTTAAACTCTCTTCCCAAATATTTTCAGGTACCTCAGTAAGTTTTGAAGCTAAAACTCCCAAAAGTACTACGTTTACAGCCTTTGTACTTCCGCTTTCTGCCGCCAAGCCCAACGCGTCCAAAGCAACAAGCTCAATTTCTGACTTCTCTAAAACTTCAATAATGTTGTCAGGATATTTTGCCGCACCTGATACTACGGGCATGGGGTTGATTTTTTGTACATTTGTAATAACAGTGCCGCCCTTTTTAAGATATGACAGCCATCTTATTGCCTCCAATTGCTCAAAAGCCAAAATAACATCTGCCTCTCCTTCATCAATTATGGGAGATGCAATTTTGTCTCCTATTTTAACGCATGTAATAACACTGCCGCCTCTTTGAGACATTCCGTGAACCTCAGAAACTTTAACATCTTTACCGCAAAGTGCTGCTGCCGCACCCAAAAATTTTGAAGCAAGCAATGTTCCCTGTCCACCTACACCTACTATTAAAACATTTAAACAGTCAAGATTTTTCATGCTTACTCCTCCTTATTCTTCTTTGCCAATAGCACCGAATGCGCACATTTGCTCGCAAAGTTTACAGCCGAGGCATATTGACTCATCTATCTTATATACTCCGTCTTCGCAATAAATTGCAGGGCAACCAAGTTTCATGCAAGCGCCGCACTTTCTGCACTTTTCTGTGTCAATCTTTACAGGCGCACCGTATTTTACGTTCTTAAGAAGAGCGCATGGCCTTTGGGCAATAATTACAGAGGGCTCATTAGCTTCTAATTCCTCTTTAACTGCTGCTCTGAATTTTTTCATATCAAAAGGATCTTCAACTCTTACTCTCTTAACACCCACAGCCTCAGCAAGTTTAACAAGGTTTACAGCAGGAGCTTCCTCCATTTTTATTGTATGTCCCGTTGTAGGATTCTGTTGGTGTCCCGTCATACCTGTAATTGAATTATCAAGAATAATAACTGTAGAAGTACCTTTGTTATAAACTATATCAATAAGTCCTGTGATTCCCGAGTGCATAAATGTTGAGTCGCCTATAACAGCAACAGTAGGCATTTTTTCACCAAACTGAGCATCAGCTTTGTCCATTCCGTGAGCCATACTGACAGAAGCACCCATACACACGCATGTATCAACTGCCTCATAAGGCTTCATTGCACCTAAAGTATAACATCCTATATCGCCGGAAACTCTTACCTTCATATTTGAGAGCACGTAAAATACACCTCTGTGAGGACATCCGGGACATAATACCGGCGGTCTGGCAGGTGCTTCTACATTTTCTGCAGCTACTGCACAGTCAAGCTTTTCGCCTTTGTATGCCTTACGTATAATTGTCGTATTCAGCTCGCCCTGATTTGGGAAATATTTCTTGCCTTCTACATTAATTCCCATTTGCAATATGTGATTTTCGATAAAAGGCTCAAGCTCTTCTATAACAAGGAGTTCCTCTACGTTTTCAGCAAATTCGCGAATTAATTTGTCAGGCAACGGATAAACCATACCTATTTTAAGAACAGAAGCCTCCGGGAAAACTTCTTTTGTATACTGGTAGCTGATACCGGATGTGATAATACCAAGTTTCTTGCTGTTGTATTCAACTGTGTTAATTCCGCTATTCAAGTCCTCAGAAAATTCTCTTAAAGAAGCTGTACGTGCGTCAACAAAAACGTGACGTTTTTTTGCCATGCCGGGCATCATTACATACTTCATTGTATCCTTCTTGTAAGGCTTTTTCTCCTGTGGAATTCTTTCTGAAAGTTCAGCTAAACTTCTTGCGTGAGCAATACGCGTTGTAAGTCTCAATATCACCGGTGTATCATATTTCTCACTTATTTCAAATGCCTTTTTTGTAAAATCTTTACATTCTTGTGCATCAGAAGGTTCAAGCATCGGAACATGAGCCGATAATGCATAATATCTTGAATCCTGCTCATTCTGCGAGCTATGCATTCCGGGGTCATCTGCAACGACTATTACAAGACCTCCGTTTACACCGGTATATGCCACTGTAAACAATGGATCTGCAGCCACATTAAGTCCTACGTGTTTCATGCAACACATAGCACGCGCTCCCGCAACTGCTGCACCTATAGCTACTTCTGTCGCAACTTTCTCGTTAGGTGCCCATTCGCAGAACACCTCGTCATATTTTGCCATATTTTCTGTAATTTCTGTACTTGGTGTTCCAGGGTATGAGGAAACCACATTTACTCCGGCTTCCCAAGCACCTCTGGCAACTGCCTCGTTACCTAAAAGCAATTTCTTCATCGTATTACCTCCGAAATTTCTATGTATCTATATTATTGATTTCTTAAATCATGTACTCTTTTAGCTTTACCATTAACATAACGCTCTAAAGTCTTAGGCTCTGCCAATGTTATCTTTGCATCGATTAAGAGATTTGATCTTACTTTCTCTCTTATTTTATTAGTTAGAGCTTCCAATTCTGCGTATTTCTCCAAAAGCGCTGCATCTGCAAGCTCTACTTTTACTTCAAGCTGATCCATATAACCCTTTTTTGTAACAATCAGCTCATAATGCGGGCCGATATGAGGCATGCCTAAGAGCAAGCTTTCTATCTGGCTGGGGAATACGTTTACTCCCTTTATGATAAGCATATCGTCGGAACGTCCTTTAACCTTTGCCATTCTGGCTGAAGTTCTGCCGCATTTGCACGGAGCGAAATTAATTGAAGTAATATCCTTCGTTCTGTATCTTAAAACAGGTACACCCTCTTTTGTAAGAGTTGTAAGTACAAGCTCTCCCTCTTCTTCCGGATTTTTAACTTCAAGTGTATCGCTGTCAATTATTTCAAAAAGGAAACTATCCTCATTAATATGCATACCATCATGCTCAAGACATTCTCCCGAAACACCGGGGCCTTGCACCTCTGTCAAGCCATAATTCTCAGTACATTCAATGCCCCACAATCTTTCTATCTGCTGGCGCATCTCTGCTGTATGTCCTTCTCCGCCAAAAAGGCCTACTCTCACTTTATGCTGTAATTTTCTTTCATGAACAAGCTCACCAAGATGAAGTACGTACGACGGAGTACCTACGAGTACGGTTACGCCGAAATCCTCTATAAACATAAGTTGTCTTTCTGAATTTCCTGAAGATGCCGGTACAACTGTTACTCCCATATTTTCCAAACCTTGGTACAAACCAAAGCCGCCTGTAAACATTCCGAAGCCAAAAACTATTTGAGCGATATCGTCATTGGTAACTCCGGCCATGGCTGCGATTCTTGAGATATTTTCTTTCCACACGTCCATATCGTTTTTTGTGTAGCCGAATACAACAGGTTTTCCTGTAGTACCGGAGCTGGCATGCAGCCTCACGATTTTGCTCATAGGCTCAGCAAATAACTTAAATGGATAATTTTCTCTTAAATCCAACTTTGATGTATACGGGATTTTTTCTATATCCTTAAGTGTTTGGATGTGTTCCGGTTTTAATCCAATTTTGTCAAAACGATCTCTGTAAAACTTCACATTCTCATACGCTCTTTTTACAGTCCATTTTAATCTTTCTAATTTTATTTCATCGTATTCTTTTCTCGAAAGACACTCCTTGCCGGGATTCCAAATCATTTTGTTACAACTCCTTTTCAACAACCTTGAAATTTAATTATATATCATATTATTTCTTAGTCAACCTTGTTATAGCAGGAAAAACACTTCTCCGTATGCTCCTTATCGGGCTTTTTCGTTATCATGCTCACTACCGGCACAAGCACCAAAGTAATAAGCATTGAAACTGCTCCGGCACTCGTTCCGGACATAAATTTCATGAACATATTAAGCACTATAAAGCCTATACCTGCAATAAAGCTCACCCAAACAGATGCGTTTGTAATCCTTTTTGAATAAAGTCCGTACATGAAAGGTGCAAGAAAAGCTCCCGAAAGCGCGCCCCAAGATATTGCCATCAAATTAGTGATAAGTGTTCCGGGGAAAAGTGCCAACACAACGGATATAGCCATAAATAACACACAGAACGCTCTTGTGAAAATCATTTGTTGATTATCCTTCATGTCTTTTTTTATAAATCCCTTAAAAAAGTCTACCGTAAGCGTAGAAGCCGATGAAATTACCAGCGAGGAAAGTGTTGACATCGAAGCAGAAAGCACAAGCACAACAACAAGCCCCATAAGTATATCCGGTAAAACTCCTTCAAGCATATCAGGCATTATTTCGTCATAAGCTACGGAAGGCATACCACCTTCACCTGATTGTACGTAAAGTCTGCCAAAGCCTCCTATAAAATAAGAGCCTCCGGCCACAACAAAAGCAAATATAGTTGAAATAACAGCTCCTTTTGTGATGGATTTTTCACTATCAATTGTGTAGAACTTATGTATCATTTGAGGAAGTCCCCACGTACCTAAGCTTGTAAGTATCATTACACCCAAAAGACTTAACGGATCCGGTCCGAAAAGAGAAGTATACGCACCTTTCATTCCTTCACCTACTGCCCCTTCGGCAACCTCTACTTGCGAGAGTGCTTTTACCGCCTCTGTAAAGCCTCCTTTACCATTTAACACCGCAAATACAACTGCTACTATTCCTCCCAACATTACAATACCTTGTACAAAATTATTTGCCGCAGCTGCCATGTATCCTCCAAGTACAACGTATATACAAGTAAGTACAGCCATGCCTATAATACAATACTTAAAATCAATGCCAAAAGCCATGGAAAAAATTCCCGATAAGCCTTTATAAACTGATGCAGAATATGGCACAAGAAAAACGAATATTATCAATGCAGAAACTAATTTTAACGCTTTACTGTTATATCTCTTTGAAAAAAAGTCCGGCATTGTAGCTGCTCCCAAATGCTTTGTCATTGTTCTGGTTCTCTTTCCCAAAACAACCCACGCAGCCAAACTGCCCAAAAGAGCATTTGCAATACCGATCCAAAATGCAGAAATACCAAAATTCCAACCAAACTGACCGGAATAACCTATAAAAACTACTGCTGAAAAATAAGATGTGCCATAAGAAAAAGCCGTAAGCCACGGACCTACACTACGTCCGCCTAATACAAAGTCATCCATACTATGTATTTTTTTCTTATAAATAATACCGAGAGCCAAAGTGGCTATAAAAAATACCGCCAAAAGTGCAATTTTTGCTACCATGTTACCGTCCTCCAAACTGTTATCCTACAAATCACTACATTTTTGCGTTAATGAACTCATACATTCTAATATGTTTTTAAATAAATTGCAACTGTTTAATATTGGTTTGCTATTTCTATAACACGAAAATACCAGCCTTCAAAATTACTGTTGTCACAAACTTTCTCCAGTGCTTCTGCCCTTGAGAAACCATTCTTTTCCAATATGTTTATTTCAGCAATACCATCAGCTGATTTTTTTACCAAAGATGATGTCAAATCATTACAAAAAGATTCATATCCCACAAAGCCTGTAGGCGCATACGTTTTGCCCTCCATTACTTGGCGAACAGATTGTGACATCATGTAATATTTCTCATAATCAAGAACAGAAAGCTGTTTAAAATAATCTGTGGTAGAGTTTTTCTTATATAAAGGGCGATACGAAGAAATTTCATTATTGGCCGTACTAAATTGAATTGCATTCTCACTTGTGCAAAACCAATGAAGAAAAGCATAACTTTCTTTATTTATCTTCTCGCCGGAATCAAACACACAGACTCCTGTGCCTCCGTGCGGTGCAACATTTCTTGTTTCGTTAGCAACCGGATAAGAAGAGGCTGATATAAGCAAGGAATTTTCTTCTCCGTTAATATTGATATACGTATCAGGAAAATACGACATATCATGGGGAGTTCCTATATATGCTGCAATTTCTCCGTTTTTTAAAGCTTCTACTACATTATCAGTTTGCAGTATATATCCGTTAACCACACCTTTGTAATAAAAATCCCATATTCCGCGAAGCGTTTCTTTGTTTGTATTAATTTTTATTTCTTTATTTCCCGTTTGAATCATAACAGGTAAACACTGTGCCGAATATGCAAAAATATAATCTTCTAATGATTCTATTGCAATAAGAGCTTTGCCGCCTGTCCACTCATAATATCGTTCTGCCAAAGACAAAATGCCATTCCACGTTTTCCATTGTTTTAGCTCTACTTTATTATCGTTATAGAACCTTCTCCATATAGAATCATTTATTATTGTTACATCGGAGCTTTTTGACAACGGGAAAACGTATGTTTCATCAGTGCCTGCAATTCTGCCCTCTTGTATAAATCCATCAAAATATCCGGAAAGTTCTTGTTTTGTGAGGTAATCTTCTGCACAAACAAGTAAATTTAAACTTTTTGCTTTATATGCCAATTCATTTGAAATAACTGCCATGTCAGGATAGTCGTACTTACCCTCTGTCAAACCAAAAGATTCATTAAAGTGCTTTTTAACAAAATCCTCAGATTTGTATTCCGGAGAAATAATTACATTTCGTTTTTTTCCCTCTGTAGCATTATATGTATCTACAAGCAAATCAAAAATACTTCTTTGCTTTCCCGTAAAAGTATGCCAAAATCGGATCACTTCTATTTTATTATCTGCACCAGACTTACACCCTGTTTGTACTAATAAACAGAATGCAAATATAAAGCAAAATATCAACGAAACAATACGATTTCTTTTTTTCAAAACGCTCTCCTTAATATTTAATAAATTCACATTGCTAATTCTAATTGATTTTACTGTGTTTTACAAGGTAATTTAATAAAAATTGCAGAATATATTCATTTTGTATAAAAAACACACAAAACAAACATATTCTGCACATACTTACAGATTATTTCAGAAATTTGTCAGATAGCATAACCTAAGTCTGTGCTTTCTACCACAAACCTGAGCGCAGTACGTTCCATTCCATTAATGTATACATCTGAAAAAGCAGGAATGCATACTATATCCTTGCCTGAAATTGCCAAATATCCTCTTGCAATCGCTATTGCTTTCATTGTTTGATTTACTGCTCCTGCTCCGATTGCCTGAAGCTCAGCTCCACCCTCTTCTTTAACAACAGATGCAAGTGCCGATGCCACCGAAGATGGGTTAGATTTTGATGATACTTTTAATACGTCCATAGAAAAGTCCTCCTAAAAAAATGTAATAGTCACTGTAAAAATGCATTGTTTACAGTGACTATTGTATCTTTAAAATATGCAAAAATCTATTATTTCCCATACTGGCAAGTGTTGGAAGTTATCATTTTGTGCTGTATGTAAGACTTTTTCTGAATAAAAAAAATTTTTGCCTACTATACAAAATCAATTTTATTTCCCGCAAATCAAGCCTCAATGCTTATTCTTTTAATCATTTCAGCTCTGCCCGTTTCTGTATCAGCTTGTATAAAAACAGCATGCAGTTTTCCCGCCCCCTCCGAAGGTTTAAACTTTTGCGGTACACAGCGAACAAATTTATTTAAAACTGCGTTCCTGTCCATTCCTATCACTCCGTTGTGCGGTCCTGTCATTCCTACATCCGAAATAAAAGCCGTACCGCCTTGAAGAATTTGTTCGTCTGCCGTTTGTACGTGTGTATGCGTCCCTAAAACTGCTGTTACAAGCCCGTCCAAATAATATGCCATAGCTGCTTTTTCCGCGGTTGCCTCTGCGTGAAAATCAACAATAATAACAGAAGCTCTGCTGCGCAATTCAGAAACTGCTTTGTAGGCTGATTCAAAAGGATTGTCACACGGTTCCATGTAAACTCTGCCTTGTATACTAAGTACACCTACGGGACACGGCCCGTCTTCTAAAACAATATATCCTCTTCCCGGCAAACCCTCTGCAAAGTTGACGGGGCGTATTACAGAATAATCGTCAATATATTGATAAATATCATTATTGTCCCATGTATGATTTCCCATTGTAATACAGTCTGCGCCCGCCATGAAAATTTCATCTGCGCACTGCATGGAAAGGCCTCTGCCATGTGCCGCATTTTCACCATTGACGATGCAATAATCAATATCGTATTCTGTCAACAATTCAGGCAGCAACTCACTTAAAGTTTCCCGTCCCGTTCTGCCAAATACATCTCCAACAAATAATATGTTTACTTTAGACATAAAAACCTCCTGATTTTCTATCAGAACCATATACATAGAAAAAGACTCCGAGAAGATATCTTCACGGAGTCATCTTGTTTAATAATTATTTTGCATAATCCACTGCTCTTGTTTCGCGTATCATTGTTACTTTTATCTGTCCGGGATATTCCATCTCGTCCTCAATCTTTTTAACAATTTCACGTGACTTAAGCACCATTTCATCATCGGAAATCGCCTCAGGTTTAACCATAATGCGAACCTCTCGACCTGCTTGGATGGCATATGTTTTCTCTACACCCTCGAAAGAATTAGCAATTCCTTCTAACTTTTCAAGTCTCTTGATGTAAGATTCAAGTGTCTCGCGTCTTGCACCCGGTCTTGCTGCGGAAATAGAATCTGCTGCCTGTACCAGTACTGCAATTATAGACTCAGGCTCAACATCTCCGTGATGCGCCATAATTGAGTTGATAACTACAGGTGATTCTTTGTACTTTCTTGCGATGTCAGCTCCTATCTCTATATGTGAGCCCTCCATCTCAAAGTCTACAGCCTTACCTATATCGTGCACTAATCCCGCACGTTTAGCAAGTGCTACATCAACACCAAGCTCTGCCGCCATAATTCCGGCAATTCTGGACACTTCGATGGAGTGAATAAGAACACTCTGTCCATAACTTGTTCTGTATTTTAAACGGCCAAGCAACTTAACAATCTCAGGATGTAAGCCGTAAACGCCTGTCTCGTAAGTAGCGTTCTCGCCTTCTTGTTTAATAACGTGCTCAACCTCTTTTTTAGCCTTCTCAACCATTTCTTCAATACGTGCCGGATGAATTCGACCGTCAATTATCAGTTTTTCCAATGCAATACGCGCAACTTCACGTCTTACAGGGTCATAACCTGACAAAACAACAGACTCCGGAGTATCGTCTATAATCAAATCTATGCCTGTTAATGTTTCCAAGGTTCGGATGTTTCTTCCCTCACGACCTATTATTCTGCCCTTCATGTCATCGTTGGGCAAAGCAACAACAGAAATCGTAGCTTCTGAAACGTAATCTGCAGCGCACTTTTGAATAGCACCTGCAATAATTTCTCTGGCTTTGTCTCTGGCCTCGTCTTTTAACTTAGCCTCGTAGTCTTTAATAAGAACTACTGTTTCTCTTTGAAGCTCACTCTCCACATTTGCAAGGAGTAATGCTTTTGCCTCTTCTTTTGACATACCTGCTACTCTTTCAAGCTCGGCAGTCTGTTTCTCGTAAGCCTCTTTAACTGCTTCTTCACTCTTGGCAACTTCTGTCATTCTGACAGCAATCTGCTCTTCTTTTTGTTCAAGCATTTCTTGCTTTTTATCAAGAGTGTCTTCCTTTTGTATTAATCTTCTTTCATTGCGCTGAATTTCATTGCGCCTTTCCTTAATTTCCCGTTCCAGCTCAATTCTGCTTTTGTGTATTTCTTCTTTAGCCTGGAGTAAACATTCACGTTTTTTTCTCTCGCCATCTTTAACGGCTTCGCTAACGACACGTTTACCTTCTGCTTCTGCACTTCCAAATACTGCCTCTGCTTCTTCTTTGCGAGCCTCATAACCTTTAAGATATGATTTTTTGCTCGCCAAACGCCAGCAAAGAGCACAACCGCCTGCTGCTATCAAAATTAAGGGGATTACTACAAGTAAAAATAGTTCAATACTTATTTCCATAATGAACAATTCCCCTTTCTATAGATTTAATTTTCAAAGTACGACATTTATTTATATAACATTTATATAGGACAAAAATGCGTATACTTTCAATTCAAAACTTATTCTACAACAACCGTACTTTATGTGTCAAGTTTTTTTATCCCTCATCGGGCATTTCATCAATCAAAACATGCCTTGGATTATTGCCGTCGCGAGCACTTATATAGCCTTTTTCTTCCATTTGATCAATGATTCTGGAAGCACGATTGTAACCAAGTCCCAATTTTCTCTGAAGGAATGATGCCGATATCTGTTTAACGTCAATCGCAATCTGCAAAGCCTCATAAAAAAGGTCATCTACATCACCGTCTGCTCCGGAAGATGCAGTGCCGGCATTGCCTTTCTTGCCCTTTTCCGGAATCTTAGCCTTTTCCACCTCTTCGCTGATTTTTTTGTCATATTTAGCATCTCCGTAAGTAGCCTGTAAATATCTGACAACATTTTCTATTTCTTCGTCAGAAACGAAACCGCCTTGTGCACGTGTAGAATGCAATGCGCCAACAGGATGATACAACATATCTCCCTGGCCTCTCAATTTCTCTGCGCCTGCAAAATCAAGTATTGTTCTTGAATCCACTTGAGATGCAACTTTAAAAGCGATTCTGGACGGAATGTTTGCCTTTATCAAACCGGTTACAACATCAACGGACGGCCTTTGGGTTGCCACAACAAGGTGAAGTCCTGCCGCACGTGCTTTTGCCGCAATACGGTTAATGGAATCCTCCACCGAATCCTTTGCAACCAACATCAAATCGGCAAGCTCGTCAATAATTATAAGTATTCTCGGCATTTTTTCCATTCCCTTATCATAGGCATAGCTGTTATATGAATTAATGTCTCTTAAACCGAATTTGGCAAATTGCTTATATCTGTTCTCCATTTCCTGAACTGCCCAAGCAAGAGCCGCCGCGGCCTTTTTAGGCTCAGTAACTACGGGAATAAGCAAATGCGGAGCACCGTTATATACTCCCAGCTCAACTACCTTGGGATCTATCATAATCATTCTTACATCGTCAGGCGAAGCTTTATAGAGAATACTCATAATCATACAGTTTACACACACACTTTTACCTGAACCTGTAGAACCTGCAATCAAAAGATGCGGCATTTTTGCTATATCGGCAATTATAGGTTTGCCCGAAATCTGTTCACCCAAGCAAAAAGCAAGACTTGATTTGTGATTGAGAAAAATATCTGTCTCTATCAAATCTCTCAAATATACAGTCTGTACAGATTCATTCGGTATCTCGATTCCTATTGCAGCTTTACCGGGTATGGGGGCCTCTATTCTTATTCCCGGCGCCGCCAAATTAAGAGCAATATCCTCCGAAAGATTTTTTATGCGACTTACTTTTACTCCGGAATGTGGTTGCAATTCATATTGTGTTACAGCTGCGCCTCTGGAAATATGAATAACCTTCGCCTCAATACCGAAACTTCTCATTACCTCTTCCAGTTTTCTTGCAATCCTTGCCGCCTGCTTTTTATGCTCCTCGTGAAGGTCTTCAGGTTCATCATTTGCATTTAATAATGAAAATGGCGGTGCATCATAAATAGTATCAAATTTACTCGTTGTAAATTTGATTTCACCCTGCAATTGTTCGGGGGAAACGGTTTCTACCGTTTCGTCCATTCCCGGCAATACTGTTTTTATTATTTCAGGGTCATCTTCTCTGTGAATATCATCTTTTTCTTCTTTTGTTTTACGTTTTTTCTTATTTGATGATGTTTCAAATTCAAAGTCCATACCGTAAACTTCGTCCATTCCGGAAAGACTTGTCTCCATAACTTCTTCTGTATCATTCTTCGGAATATTTTCTCCATCCACTACTCTCGTTTTATGAGATTTAATTTCTTTATGCTCTGTGGATTTTTTTGTTCTTTCTGTTTCTTCAAATCTTTTTTTAACAGTCTTAACCCAACTGCTTACTGTTTTAGCACCGGTTGCAGATTTTTCCGCAATTTTCATAATGGAAAGAGAGAAAAGCAATATGGCAACGATTATCAGTGCAGGGATTAAAATCACAAGAGCACCGGCTTTTTCGAAATACTTTTGCAACAGGCAACTTATTCCGCCACCTATAATGCCGCCAAGCTTTGAAGTCCACAATGTACTTATCGTATCAATAAAGCCGAGATTCGCATATTCCTTTGCATAATTACTGCCAAGTGTATGCAAAAGAGCCGAAAGAAAAAGTACGAAGCATATAAAGAGAGTCATGTTTTTTACATCAATAGCAGGACCCTTTCCTCTTCTTATAAGCTTCCAGGCAATGACAAAAAGGCCAAACATCACTACAACCGCAACAGCACGACCGAACAAGCCAAAGAATATTGTAGTTAAGAATCTGCCTATGGGACCCGTTTTATCAAAAAACGAAAAAAGCATAAACAAGCCTATTCCGCAAAGAATAACGGCCGCAATCTCCTTGCCCTTATTGTCATCCTTTACCGTCACAGGCCCTTTCTTTTTATTTGTTCTATTGTTATTGTTATTATTATTGTTATTTATCTTTCGTTTACCATCGCTCACGGTGTTTTCCTCCTTTGTATTTATCTTTTGATTATACTACACAAAAATTCAAGGTGCAATATTTCACAGTTGCACTCTCTGAGGATATTTTTTTCTGATATACTGTAAAAAATCCCCAAAATGTTCTCTGTTTGCCAATACTTCTTTTGCCGCCCTTGATGCAAGCTGCAAAATTTCCGTATCCCTGTAAAGATTCGCTATTTTAAAAGGAGGCAATCCGTGCTGCTCTACTCCAAAAAAGTCACCGGGGCCTCTTAACACCAAATCCTGCTCAGAAAGCTCAAATCCGTCTGTAGTTTCCTCCATAATCTTCATTCTTTCAGTTATTTTCTCTGAAAACAAAGCGCAATAAGATTGAAGATTACCCCTTCCCACTCTTCCGCGCAACTGATGGAGCTGTGCCAAGCCGAAGCGTTCCGCATTTTCCACAACCATTAAAACGGCATTCGGAACATCCACGCCAACCTCTACAACAGTAGTTGCAAAAAGAATTTGAATTTTGCCATCCTTAAAATCTCTCATAACACTTTCTTTTTGCGCCGATGTCATTTTGCCGTGAAGCAGTCCGCACCTTACATCCTTAAATATTCCGTTAGAAAGCTCATTGTATCTATCTGACGCAGAATGGAGAGGAAGCTCCTCATTTTCTTCTATAATAGGATATACCATATAAACTTGTCTACCCTCTCCCACCAATCTTAAAATCCAGTTGCAAATTCTTTTATACATGGAATAATCTAAAGCATACGTCTTTATGGGAAGTCTGCCTTGCGGTAATGTTTTCAACGCGGAAATATCCATATCTCCATACAAAATCAATGCTAAAGTTCTGGGAATGGGTGTGGCAGTCATAACAAGAACATCAGGTGTATTTACCTGTTCTGCCAACATTGCCCTTTGACGAACACCGAAGCGATGTTGCTCATCTGTTACAGCCAGTCCCAATCTGCCGTATTTGACAGTCGGTTGAATAAGTGCATGCGTTCCTATTATACACTTTGCTTCCCCACTTTCTATTGCTGACAATGTTTCCCTTTTTTCTTTTGCATTAAGAGCCCCTGTCACAAGCCATACCTTTATGTTAAAGGGAGACAGCATTTTACTCACCGAATTATAATGTTGTTCTGCCAAAATTTCTGTAGGTGCCATAAAAACCGCCTGATAACCTGCCGATACTGCCTTAAGCATTGCAAGCACCGCCAAAACAGTTTTTCCCGAACCTACATCACCAATCACAAGCCTGTTCATAGCTCGGCAATCATCCATATTTTCGGAAATCTCTCTCCAAACCTTTTTTTGCCCTTCTGTAAGCTCAAATGGTAAAGCTGAAATAAATTCAGAAATTTTATTTTCTGCTTCAGCATTTTTAAAGGAAATTCCATTTTGAACCTTTTCTTCTTCATCTTTAAGCATTAGGAGCATAAGCTGCATTGTAAAAAGCTCTTCAAATTTAAATCGGCGAATACTTTCTTTTGCCGCCTCCGAGCTTGCAGGGAAATGCAGATTTTTCAGCGCCACATCTCTCCGAAGCAACCCGTATTTGTCTAAAACTGCCTTAGGCAATGTTTCGTAGGAAGGCGGTGCAACTTTCAAAGCCTCCGCTACCGGTTTGCGTAAAATATTTTGTGTGAGACCTTTTGTCAAAGGATAAACAGGCTGCATTGTAAAAAAGCTGTTGTCTGAGCCGTCAGAGCATTCCGTTATGGCCGGATTTGTCATGCTTACACCGTAACTGTCACGTATTACCTTGCCGTAAAAAGCATACAAACCACCCACGTTAAATTGCATTTGTCCGTACTTTCCGTTAAATACGGAAATGCGCATATTTCCCGTCTCATCATAAATTCTCAAATTGGTTACCGAAACTTTATTATTTAATCTGTGTACGTTGACGGACTTAACGTATCCTCGTACAGTGACACTCTGTTCTGCCTCCAATTGGCAAATTTTAAGCACAATGCTGCGGTCTTCGTAACTTTTCGGATAAAGCTCATAAAGGTCCTCTACTGTATATACACCCAGCTTTGCCAGTTGTGCAGCTCGTATTGTTTTTACCCCTTTTAAAAATGTAATGGGAACAGACATTGTATCACCTCTGCTACATTATAATTGATTGCTTGGTCGTTGACAAATTTTTTAGGTAGTTTTATACTGTCTCGTAAAGAGGTGTATTACATGGTTAGAGTCATCTCCGGCACCGCCGGTGGGCTAAAATTACAGACATTGGATTCAGAAAACACAAAGCCCACACTTGATAGAGTAAAAGAAGCTGTTTTTAGTATGCTAAGAGACGATATTTACGGTGCAACAGTGCTTGATTTGTTTGCCGGCAGCGGAGCTTTAGGCATAGAAACTCTCAGCAGAGGTGCGAAAAGGTGTTTTTTTAATGATAAGAGCAAATCGTGTTGCGACATCATTCGCAAAAATCTCCTTCATACAAAATTAGACCATCTTGCACAAGTTTCCTGCTCTGATTTCTCAGAAATTATTGCTTCTTGCAGAAACAAAGGTGTTAAATTTGATTTGATTCTGCTTGATCCTCCATACAGCAGTGATTTTTATGAAGATGCTATTGGGCTGATAAGCAAAAGCGGTATTTTTTCTGACTATTGTACAATTTTGTGCGAGCATAGCGCCGAAGATACATTACCTGAGCAAATCGGTGCCTTTTACCACATAAAGTCTAAAAAATATGGTACTGTTGCCGTGTCGTTATTCAGAAATGAGGTTGATTGATTTGTTAAATTCAAATAAAAAAATTGCTGTTTATCCGGGAAGTTTTGACCCCCTTACAAATGGTCATCTTGATATAATTCACAGAGCTTCAAAACTTTTTGACCATCTCATTGTGGGTGTTCTTACAAACAGTGCCAAAAATCCAATTTTCACAAAAGAAGAGCGTGCGGAACTTATACGCAAGTGCACTCTCGAATACAAAAATGTTGAAGTAAAAATGTTTGACGGGCTGCTTGTTGATTTTGTGCGCGAAAATAATGCTGTTGCTATTGTTAAAGGCTTGCGCGCTGTTTCCGACTATGAATACGAGCTTCAAATGGCGGCTCTTAACAAGCACATAGACCATGAAATAGAAACAGTTTTTCTTATGGCAGATATACAAAACTCTTTTTTGAGTTCCAGCATTGTAAAGGAGCTGGCTCGCAACGGCGGTAATATAAAGGGACTTGTACCTGATAAAATAATTAATGACATAATGAAAAAAATGTATTAAAATAAACAAGACATATTAAAAGCGAAGGAGATTTACAATATGGAGCTTCACACTATTGAATTATTAGACGAATTGGAAAGTATGATAGAGAACGGCAAAAAGTCCTTAATCGGAGGCCGTGTTTCCGTTGAGAAGAACGACCTTCTTACCATTATTGACAAATTAAGAGATATTCTTCCCAGAGAAATGATGCACGCCAACGATTTTTATAACGACAGCCGCGATGTACTTGACGCAGCTAATGTTCAGGCTGATGAAATTATCGAAAATGCTGACAAAGAAGCTGACAAGACAATCGCCCGCGCACATGAAGATGCTGCAGCAATAAGAGACGATGCCAACACAGAGGCAGATGCTATTGTAAAAGAAGCTCTTCAAAAGCAAAGCGAATTGGTTGCTGCTCACGAAGTAACTCGCCTTGCAAATCAAGAAGCTCAGCAAATAGTTACGAAGGCAGAGCAACGTGCTACAGAGATTAAAATTGCCACAAAGAAATACTTAGATGAAAAACTCAGCAATGTTGCTGATGTTCTCGCAAGAACATATTCCGAGATAAACGAGAATAAAAAAGGTCTTTGATTTATTAAGAAAAAAACAAAAAGCTCTGAGATTCAAATCAATGCGAATCTCAGAGCTTTTTTTGACTCTAAATTTTTTATTTACCTACTCTTAATAAAACAGCATTACCTTCAGCAAGTACTATTTCGTATGTACCATCACTGTTTTGTTCAATAAAGAAGCAGGAATGGAAAGTTTCCCATCTGCGAGTATAGGGATTCAACCATTGTAAATTCTCAGTAAGGTCTTTTGTAATAAGCTTTCTCGGATTACCGTCATCTGAATTACCATTCATAATCATAAAGGAACCATCGTTGTAGAAGCTTACCATCATATCAATTCCTTCTTTTACTTCACCCAAAGCTCCGTAAGAAGTATATTTTTCTACGCCATTGATAAACTCTGACGTATACGTATTATCAATAGAAAAAACTTTGTCTACGGATGTATTGTACAAAGCATCTCCGTATGCTCGCGTTGTGTTATTTGCATTTTGTACCGAAACATAATGCTCTGTAGGCTTTCCCTCGCCATCTGTCATTGCATTTTCACCTGCAACAGAGGAGTCTGCCGGCATGGCGTAGGAGAAGAAGGATAAGGATTTCAATCCGAAGAGAATTGAAAGATTTGATTGCCAGCGGATTTCCGCATCTGTTACATTGGCATAATCTCCATGTTTTGTAAGAAGAACAATTACCCTTGCTTCTTTATTGTATTTTTTAGCAATATCTGTTACTGTTGCCAAATTTGCCACAAAACCGCCTCTGTGGGTCTCTGTATAATCTTCACCCAAAAGGTCGTAATAATCAAAGCATATATAATCCGGATTAACTTTTTCACAGAAAGATTCAACGTATTCTTTATACGTGTCTGTGCCTAACATTGCCGGCTTGGCATAGCTTGGCAAAAGATTTACGAAAACCTTGTCCTCCGGCGAAAGACGATGAATAGCATCTGCAATTTTTGCAATCCTGTCAAAATTATAAGCTGAAGGTTCGTCGCAAACAATCCATTCCGTAACATTTTTGCACTCTGCATAATAATCAAGAACCTCTTGAACCTTTGCATCTACCGTTTCCTGTGTCGGCTCCTCTTTAGCCTCATATAAACCTGTAATTCTGTCATCGCAAACGGCAGCATTCAGTCCTTGTGCATCAAGAAGCTTTACCACATTTCTGATTTTAACGTAATCAGACGGAAAACGCTGTATCGGGATTGTATCAAAACCGGCCTCTTTCATAAGAGTTATATCATCTTGTGCAAAATGATCTGCATCCGGTCCCCAATAATACGTAATTGAATAGTCTGTATCTTCTATTGTTTCAAAAGTTTTAAAATCCGCAGGCACTCCATCGCCTGAATTCTTGCCTGTTTCATTATCGTTGCAAGCAGAAAAACATGAAACGCATAAAAGAAGTACGCACAACATCAACAAGCTTTTTTTGAATATGGATTTAATATTTTTCTTCACACTTATCGCCTCTGATATAAAATTACACCATAGTGATAATATAATAAAAATTTGGACAAATTGCAAGAAAATAATATTTTATTAATATTGTGTTTTTAAAGCTTCCTTCAACTTTTCCATAGCTCTTTTCTCTAACCTTGAGATATAGGAACGAGAACAATTTAAAAGCGTACCCACTTCTTTCTGTGTAAGCTCTGCACACGAAAAGTCAGGTTCATTCAATCCGTAACGCAGCGTAAGAATTTCTTTTTCCCTTTCTGTTAAAACACGAGACATTACGGAATACAGCCTTGTTGCTTGAAAATGTGAGTCAATTTCATCTATCATTTCTGTATCGTCGTCGCAAAGCAAATCCATTATTACAATTTCATTTCCCTCTTTATCTGTGCCTACAGGGTCATTCATTGAAACTTCATTACCATACTTTTTACCGGAACGTATGTACATCAGCATTTCATTCTCTATACACCTTACAGCATACGTGCCAAGCTTGTTGCCCTTCTCCGCGTTAAAAGTAGAGACAGCTTTTATAAGTCCTATTGTACCTACGGAAATCAACTCCTCCGCCGGCAGTGCTGCAGATGCATATTTTTTGGCTACATGGGCAACCAATCGCAAATTATGCTCTATAAGAGCATTTCTCGCCTGTTCTTTTTCTCTATCAGTGCCGTTAAAATATTTGTCTGTATATTTTGATTCTTCCTCTGCCGTCAAAGGTTTCGGGAAAAGATTATTGTTTCCTGAAAAATTCATATGCCACCTCTTTAGAAGCTTTTCTATGAGCAATATATGAATCATTACAAGTTGTCTGTGTCTGTCAGAAAATAAAAAAACTGAAAATTTATTATAAAAATTACATTTTAGCCATACAAAAAACATTATATTTGTTGTAAAATTATATACACTTTAATATATGAGTTTTTTATAATTAATTTATGTTATTTAGGATTGCATTATGAAGAAAAATATACTTTTGCACAAAATACTTGCTGTTTTTTGCGATTTAATAATCGCAGGTGTTTTACTATGTACATTTGCACTTTTTCATCATGTTATTCCCCAAAAGGGAAATACGGAGAATGCTATTTCAATCCCAAAACCTACTGCAAGCATCCCTGCTTTTTCTTTGCCGGATATTAACACTCCGCAAGTACATACTCCTACAATCAGCACAACAATTACAAGCAGTGCGACAAATACAATCAGCACAACGCCAAAGGCTACCGCTACTTTTCCGTATACCGCAGAAAAAACGTCTGACTTAACAACACCGTCAGCCACGCCAACAGCACGGCAAACCGACGCAGAAACTCCGGAGCCGACAGTCGTACAGACACCCTCTGTTATACAGACAGAGAATTCCTACAGGAGCAACAATGTGGTTGTTAATATGAGAACGGAGCAAACCGGTTCGGGAAAATCAATCGTAACATATCATATTGCTGATATATATGTGACGAATGTGGAATGCTTACGTTCGGCGTTTGCCGAGCAAACTTATGGAGAGAATTATGCGCAAAGCGTTTTAAATCAAGATAAAGAAAACAATGCCATAGTAGCTATTTCGGGCGACTCGTATGGTTTATCCGACACAGGTGTTGTACTTAGAAACGGCATTCTTTATAAATTCGACAATACAGGCAGCGATATATGTGTGCTTTATTACGACGGCAGAATGGAAACTCTTTCCCCCGGAGAATACACAAAGGAAAGTCTTGTAGCCGGCGGAGCTTATCAGGTGTGGAATTTCGGTCCCGGATTGCTTGATGAAAGCGGTCGTGCAAAGACAATTTTTAATGCAGATAAATATATCACAAAAAGCCACCCGCGTGCTTCTATAGGCTATTATGCGCCGGGACATTACGTTTTTGTATTGGTAGACGGCAGACAAACCGGTTATTCAACAGGCATGACTCTTTCTGAACTTGCAAAACTTTACGAGGACTTGGGTTGCTCCGCTGCATATAATCTTGACGGAGGAATCAGTGCTGTTATGACTTTTAATGACAGCGTATATTCTCACCCTGCAAATACAAGGAACGTAAGCGATATTATATATATTGGTGAAATTTAACATTTGGGAGAATAAATATGAAAACAGGCAAAAAAGTTTTAAACATAATAAAAAAAATACTGCCGCATTTAATTTTTATTTTAGCGGCAATACTTATAGTTTTGTTAATTGTAGATTATTTTAATCCTTTGATGAAATTTTTAGACAACGGCATGGCTTACTGTGTGATGTGGGCGCTTTGTGTGTTGTCAGTTCTGCACTTTATAATTTTGCTTATTTAGATCAAAGCTTTTCTTCAAAAAAATCGCAACAAACGCTTTTCTCCCATTCAGATGGCGGACATACCTTAAATATCATTTTCTTTCCTGTCACAGGATGAATTATTTCTATTTTGTACGCATGCAACAATTGGTGAGGTGCATTGCAAACCAAACCATCATACATAGTGTCACCTATTATGGGAAAACCCGAATAACTGCTGTGCAATCTTATTTGGTGTGTTCTGCCTGTTTCCAGTAAATACTCAACAACTGCGCAAGGAGTACTTGATTGTTTTATGCTTTGTACGCATACAGTTTTATAATGAGTAACCGCTCTTGCTCCGCTCTCATCTATTTTGCGTTTAATTATGCTGTCATAATCTCTTGAAATAGGAGCATCGATTGTTCCCGCTAAAACTTTAGGCGCAGGCGATACTGCCGCCAAATAATACTTTTTCATTATACCGTTCTGACTTTGTATTTTTAATGCTTCCTGTACGTACCCGTTTCTGGCAATTATTACTATGCCGGTAGTATCCTTATCAAGACGCCCCACCAAATGAGCATCTGTGAAAATCCCCTTTTGTTGCCAATAATTCATCAAAAAATTAAGCAATGTGCCGCTTTGGTGACTGCAAGTAGGGTGAATAACAGTATTTGCCGGCTTATTTATCACAATAAAAGCATCGTCCTCATACAAAATATCAAGGCAGCCTTCTTCAGGGGTTATGTCAGGGGGCTTTATATCTGATGCATTTTCAAGACAATTAAGAAGAACAGTAACCGTTTGTCCCTCTTTTACTAAAGCAGTCCCTCTTACCACTTCATTATCAAGCAATATACCCCTGTTATATTTAAGCACTTTTATCATACCTGAGGCAATCCCAAGACGCTCTTTTAGAAGATATTGCACTTCTCGTCCTTCGTCTTTTGCTTGCACCGTATAAAAAAGTCTATCTGTTTGCACTGTTCGCTCCATATTTTCCATTTAAATCATGCCTTTCCCTCCGGGGCATCATTGGGATGAATCGTTATGGTTTTATAATTCACATAATTTACCATTCCCGGTCTGCCGCCCGGTTGCTTCTTCACATGTTTTACTCTGGTATAATCTACATCTGCCTTATTCGTGTTTCTTGCACTGCTGTACCAAGCTGCCAAGGAAGCCGCACACTCTACGGAATGTGCTGTAACTTGTCCCGAATGCTCTGCTGTACGCAATATAACGTGAGAACCCGGGGCGTTCTTTAAATGGAACCATACATCATCCGGCTTTGCCGTTTTACAAGTAAGCTTTTCATTTTGCAAATTATTCTTTCCTATAAGAATTGTGTAGCCATCATTCGTTCTGTACTCATGAGGCATACTTACAGGATTGCTTTCTTGCCTTTTTTTAGGATTCTTTCTCATTTTTTCCTGTTTTATATATCCTTCGTCTGTAAGTTCCCGTCGAATTTCGTCGATTTCAGTAACATCAGTATTGTTTGCTATCATCACTGATACGCTTTCTAAATATTCCAGTTCCCTAAAACATTCTTCAAGATATTTTTCTGCGCTCTCATGAGCAGTCTTATTTTTCCTGTATTTTTTAAAGAAATTCTGTGCATTCTGTGACACACTTTTATTCTTATCCAAGTCTATTGTTATTTCAGGCATACTTTCTTCGTAATAATTTATCGCCTTAACCTTTTCTTCGTATTCTGAATATTGATACATATTTGCAGTCAATATCTCGCCAAATTGTTTATACTTTTCATAATCACCCGTTTCTTCTGCCGTACTGCTGTGAATTTGCATTTTTCTTCTGCATTTTTCTATGGCGGAATTCACGTGCTTCATTATGCTGCTTTGTTTTTGTTTTAGCCTGTCATCACTGTCTTTTTTAGTGTAAAAATCATCCAGCATTAAATTCACTGTGTTATATTTTTTTATATTCTCGTTATTTTGTTCTGCACTTTTCAGCACAACGTCCGTACAGTGAAAATCTTTCCCGTCAGCAATAATGCAAGGTTTAAAATTTCTGTTGCTTATGTTGTTGCAGCAGAAAAGTATTACTTTATTAAGAGCATTAATTTCCTCTGCCGATAAATCTTTAAATTTTTTATTTTGAACTACAGCCGCATTTTGGCATATCGCTTTGCATAGCATGGGACTAAAGCCGAAAATTCTTTTTAATATCAACTTGCTTACAGGCAATTCATTTTCTTCAATGCATTCTGCGCTGAGTTCTTTAAATTCTTCCGGTTTTATTTTTTCTTGCTCCGGCGGAAATACATAATGTCTGCCCGGCATAACCTCTCTTACAGAGCTCATATCCTCATCTACTCTCTTTACAGAATCATATATTATGCCATTTTCCGACGTGAGAATTATATTGCTGTACTTTCCCATTATTTCCGCTATAAGCTTTTTATTTACAATATCTCCCATTTCATTATGTGTTTCTATTGTAAGAGTAACTATTCTGTCATAACCTTCTTGTGTCAGAGACAGTATTTTGCCGCTTTGTATATGTTTTCTCAAAACCATTGCAAAAGGCGGTGCTACCAACGGATTTTCTTTTTTGCTTTTTGTAAGGTGTATTCTTGGATTTTCGGGATTTGCACTTATTAAAAGTCTGTATTTTTCTCCATGAGAATGACATAAAAGCGTTATTTCATATCGTCCTGTCTGAAAAACCCTTTCAATTCTGCCTCCTTCAAGAAGACCGTTTATTTCCCATACTGCTCCGCTGAGAACTATTCCGTCAAACGGCATTTCCGTCACCCTCCTATAAGCCTGTCAAGTTATTTCTGTTACCGAAATATTATACGAATTAAAAAAAACTACGTCAACCGCAAACCGATATTATAAAATTTCAGCATAGACATATCATGTCCGAGGTATTATAATAAAGAAAAAACGGAGTATCGTATATGAAATTAGACTACAAGAAAACAATACTTATAGGATTCGCTTTTTTATCCATAAGCGCCTTTTGGCAGATGTATGACAATCTGACGCCACTTATTCTTACCAACACATTTAAAATGAATGAAACCATATCAGGAGCCATTATGGCGGCAGAT
>JAEIGA010003749.1_pt1 | contig 23667 bp, 18 predicted proteins | sample 9270691 | NCBI WGS metagenome assembly JAEIGA01 (sample SAMN17057246, study PRJNA624740) | gut metagenome | biome: biome; isolation source: fecal sample | host: Bos grunniens | place: China: Xizang | collected 2019 | reverse complement strand
CAGGCCGAGAAGATCGGTCAGCTCCTTGATTTTCTCCTCTCTCCGCTCCTTGGCAAAGCCGTGGGCGCCGCACATCAGCTCCAGATTTTCCCGCACCGAGAGGGCGGGGGCTACGGCGGTTTCCTGAGGCGACACGGCGATCAGGGCTTTGACGGCGGTTGAATCCTTGCAAATACTGTGTCCAAGCAGGAGGGCATCCCCCTCGGTAGGGGCGGTGAGGCAGGAGAGCATTTTGACGGTGGTGGTCTTACCCGCGCCGTTGACACCCAGGAGGGCCAGCAGCTCCCCTTCCTCCACGCACAGGGACAGCCCATCCACGGCGACAACGTCCCCATAGCGTTTAGATAAATTTTCAATCCGAATGGCGTTCATGACTGCTCCTCCTTTGCCGTGTGTCTCGCCCGCAGGCCTTGGTATACGTCGGTCTGCATACGGCTGATCAGCTCCTCGTCCAGCTCAAGGAATGAGGTGGCCTGCATAGTGGCAACGCCGTGTACGAATGCCCACATCTCCAAATGCATGCGCTCCGCCGTCTCCTGCGTTACGTCGTTATTCTTCACGATATACTCCACCGAGGCTACAAAATCCGCTGTCGGTGACAGATCAGCGCCTCTGCGGTCGCACATGAAGAGGCGTTTGAAAAGCTCCCGCTCTTCCTTGGCAAAGCGGATATAGGCCATGCCGTACGCCTTATAGACGGGATACGTTCCCTTTTCGGCCTCGTTTTGCAGAAAGTGAAGATAGAAATCATAGGCCGCTTCCAGCGCCGCCTGCTGCAACGACTCCATAGTGGCAAAATTCGAGAAAATAGGTTGCGTAGAGCATCCCAGCGACGCCGCGATATTCCTCGCATTGACGGCTGCGTCTCCGTCCCTTCGCAAAAGCTCCAGCGCGGCTTTGACGATCTCTTCTTTTGTGATTTTTACTTTAGGTGGCATGGGCTACCTCCAAATATATCGTTTGTTATATATTATTTGTTATTTTACCACACAAAATATGAAATGTCAATAGCCTTTCGTAAATATAAAAGCCTCTTTACAAGATTCTTCCAATTTGTTAACAACAAGGTAACATTTTTACGCGATAATATAGGGGTGTGTTTATATAGTGTACAAGAGACATACAGTTTATCACTTGTGAAAGGAAGTTTCCCATGACACGCATTAAGAAACATCTCTCGGCGGCATTGGCTGCCCTTTTGCTCCTCTCATCCGCTGCCGCCTTTACGGGTTGCGCCGACACCTCGGACAAGGAGGGCGACTCCACGATCAAGATTGAGAACGGCTCGGACGACGACCGCTTCATCGGTGTCGACTACAAGAACCGTCCATTCCGTATCTACACCAGCACTAACGTGGCCAGCTCGGGTATGGGTAACTCCAACTTCCTGATCGAAGGAATCGGCAAAACCGGCGGTGGCATCGTCAGCGACGCGGTCTATGAGCGAAACACCACCGTAGAAGAGCTTTTGAAGGTAAAGCTTGAGTTTACCCCCGTTGACCTGCCCTACGTCAGTGTTGCCGCAGATATCCGCAAGCTCACTCAGTCGGGCGACGATATGTATGACCTGGTCATCAACGATATCTTTGGCTACAGCGAGCTGATGATCGAGGGTAATTTCCGTAACATCATTGATGAAGACTGCGTTTTCGACTTCGAGCGCAACTACTGGTACGACGATTTTATGGAGGATCTTCGCCTCATGGACGGCTATCAGTACTTCCTTGCGGGCGACTTCTTCGCTGACATCATCCGTTCGGCACATCTGCTTCTTTTGAACAAAGAGATATACATGAATTTCTATAACCGCCCCGCCGACGAGCTCTACGACATAGTCACCGACTACAAGTGGACGTATGAGAAGATGAATGAGATCATCACGGACAAGTACGTGGACAGCAATTACAACAATACCAAGGACGCAGGCGATCTCTATGGCTTTATGGCCTTCGAGTATTGGGGCCCTTCCATTCCCTTCTCGGTCACCGGTATGACGCAGTTCATTACCCGAGACGAGGAAGGTATTCCCAGCATCACCGTCCATCAAGGTGACAGAGCCAACCAGCTCGCCGCCGCCATGTCCGCCATCTTCAACAATCAAAGCGCCGGTATCGGGCAGGTAGCCGACGAGGATCTTCTGACCGCCTTTACGCAGGGCGAGTGCCTGATCCTTGGCTATCAGCGTCTCGGTTCTCTGGAAAACGAGGTCCTTCGAAAGATGGAGGGTGACGCCGCTGTTTTGCCCTACCCCATGCTGTTTGAGTCGGATAAAAAGTACACCACGGCTACCCACGATACAACCGAAATGGGTGCTATCCTTGCCACCTCTAAAGATGAAAACATGAAATTCATCTCTACCGTCATTGAGGTGCTTAACCGTGAAACAGCCCGCATCGTTATGCCCAAGTACTACGACGAGGGCCTTCAGGTTCGCTACGTAGACGACGAGAAGGCCGCCGCCATGATCGACATCATTCACGACAACTTCGACAACTCCTTCATTCTGGCGTACAACTTGACTCTTGGCAGTACCATTCTGCAGTCCTTCAGCACGGCTGTCGAGAGCAAGCGCGAATACTCTGCCGTGTTCGCCTCCCCCGCCAAGACCATCAACAAGTCGCTGGATCGACTGATCAAGCAGTATCAATCGAAGAATAAAATCGATTGATCGCCCATAACGCAGAAGGAGAGCCGCCCGCACGGGCGGCTCTCCTTCTGCGGTTTCGACAAAAATAGAGACGCGCCCCCGATTGGGGACGCGCCTCTATGTTGGTGGAAAGAATCAGTCGATCTGCTCTTTAACCTTGGAAGCCTTACCAACGCGGTCGCGCAGGTAGTACAGCTTCGCGCGGCGAACCTTACCGACACGAATTACCTTCACGCCCTGAACGTGGGGGCTGTGAAGGGGGAAGGTCTTCTCCACGCCGCAACCGTAGGTAATGCGGCGAACCGTGAAGGTTTCGGAGATGCCGCCGCCGTGCTTGGCGATGACGGTACCCTCGAAAATCTGGATTCTCTCTCTGTTACCCTCTTTGATGAGGTTCTCGACACGAACGGTGTCACCAATCTTGAAAGCGGGAACGCTTTCCTTCATCTGCTCTTTTGTAAAAGCCTCGATAATGTTGTTCATCTTGACCCTCCTATATCCGGGGTGTTCATGCAGAGCGACGCAGCGGACCACCCGTGTAATAACGTGGGACGAGGCGGCACAGACGCACCCTCTCGCACACACGCGAAATATTATACCATAGTTAAATGGAAATTGCAAGTGTTTTCCAAAAAATATTTTAGTTTTTTCGCATACTTTTTGCACGAAATTTTGATTCTCGGCGCGAACTCACTTGACAAATTCGCCAAGGTGTGCTATAATTTGTCTATTCATTGTATTTTATTGTCTATGAGAGGTTTTCCCATGCCTATTACCGAATTTTTGGAACGAAACGCCCGACTCCACCCCGACGAGGTGAGCCTGGTGGAGATCAATCCCGCCAACCAGCCTGCACGAAACGTGACTTGGCGGGAATATAACCTGATCGAGAGCTCCTCCGATCAGCGCTACCGCCGCGAGCTGACGTGGCGGGAGTTTGACGTGCGCGCCAACCGATTTGCCAACCTACTGCTCTCCCGCGGTATCAAGAAGGGTGACAAGGTCGCCATTCTGCTGATGAACTGCCTCGAGTGGCTGCCTGTGTACTTCGGCGTGCTCAAGGCAGGTGCCATCGTAGTGCCCATGAACTACCGCTACGCATCCGACGAAATCAAATACTGTTTGGATCTCGCCGACGCCTCCATGCTGGTATTCGGCCCCGAGTTCACCGAGCGCATTGACGCGGTTCTGCCCGAGCTGACCGCCATTACCGATTTCTTCTTCGTGGGTGAAGAGGCAGATTGCCCCGCCTACGCGTCTCTCTACAACCGCATGGTCTACTACTGCTCCACTATGGCTCCCGCCGTGGAAATCTCGGACGAGGATGACGGTGCTATCTATTTCTCCTCAGGTACCACGGGCTTCCCCAAGGCCATTCTGCACAGCCACAAGGCGCTGGTCGCTTCCGCCAAGACCGAGCAGGCGCACCACGGGCAAGGACGCGACGACGTGTTCCTCTGCATCCCTCCCCTCTACCACACGGGCGCTAAGATGCACTGGTTCGGCTCGCTCGTGGCTTGCTCCAAGGCCGTTCTGCTGCGCGGCGTGAGCCCCGAATGGATCCTGCAGGCCGTCTCCGAGGAGCGCGCCACCATCGTATGGCTGCTCGTGCCGTGGGCACAGGACATTCTGGACGCCATTGACAGCGGCGCCATCAACCCCGACGAGTACCGTCTCTCCCAGTGGCGACTGATGCACATCGGCGCACAGCCCGTCCCCCCTTCCCTCGTCAAGCGTTGGCAGGAGCAGTTCCCCGGCCAGGCATACGACACCAACTACGGTCTGTCCGAGTCCATCGGCCCCGGCTGTGTTCACCTCGGCGTGGAGAACATCCACAAGGTAGGCGCAATCGGCGTACCCGGCATGGGCTGGGAGACCAAGATCGTGGACGAGCATCGTCTGCCCGTTGCCAACGGTGAGGTCGGTGAGCTGGCGGTGCGCGGCGACGGCGTTATGAAGTGTTACTACAAAAACCCCGAGGCGACCGCCGAGATCCTGACCGACGATGGTTGGTTGCTCACGGGCGACATGGCACGCCGCGATGAGGATGGATTCATCTACCTCGTTGACCGCAAGAAGGACGTTATCATCACGGGCGGTGAAAACCTCTACCCCGTGCAGATCGAGGACTTCCTCCGCGCGCACGATAAGATCAAGGACGTGGCCGTGATCGGTCTTCCTCACGAGCGTCTCGGCGAGATCGCGGCGGCGATCATTGAGATCAAGCCCGACATGACCTGCACCGAGGAGGAGATCATGGAGTTCTGTCAGGAGCTTCCCCGCTACAAGCGTCCCCGCAGGATCATCTTCGACAACGTACCCCGCAACCCCACGGGCAAGATCGAAAAGCCCAAGCTCCGCGAGCGTTTCTCGGCGGGCCGTCTGGTAGAAAAGGCGACCACCAACTAATGCGATTTCTCAATCTTATAGATAAATACGGGCATCGCGCCACATGGCGCGATGCCCGTATTTTATTTCATTCGACTACCACTCCAGCGTGATCTCGCGCTTTTGCTCGGACGAGTCGTAGATCGCCTGCATCATGCGGGCCGTGATGATGGCCTGGTCGATGTGCGCGGCGTTGCGATCACCCGTTTGGACGCAACGAACGAAGCTGTCGATCTCCTCCTGGAACATATGTACGCTCTCATATTCGGGCGTATCCTGCCAGAGCTGGCCGTCCTTGGTTCCCCAAATGGTAAAGTTACCGCCGTAGTTCAGACGGATGCCTGCCTTGTCACCGAGGAAGTCGATATACGCCTCGGGAATACCGATATTCTGCGCCCACGCGCCGTTAAGGGTGATGGTGGGGCCTTCGGTGCGGACAAATCCCGTAACGCTATCGTCCACGTCATAGGTACCGTTGAGGTCCTTGGTGTTCTCAGACCACATACCGTTATAGACGTAGTTCTTCATGTCCACACCCAGCACGCTGAACGCCTGACCCGACACGGTAACGGGCTTGGGGTCACCCGTGCAGTACATAACAATATCGAGGTAATGAACGCCCCAGTCGATGAGAGCGCCGCCGCCTGCGATCTCCTTGGTGGTAAACGCGCCGCCGAGACCGGGGATGGAGCGGTGGGCGCGGAAGGACACGTAGATATGGTAGACATTGCCCAACTCACCCGCCGCAATGCGCTTGCGGATCTCGTTGACTGCGGTATTGAAGCGGTTGACCACGCCGATATTCAGAACCTTACCCGTTTCGTGCTGAACCTTCTGCATCTCCAGCGCCTCGGCGTAGGTACGGGCCGCGGGCTTCTCGCACAGCACGTGCTTACCCGCGCGCAGGGCGTCCATCGTGATAACGGGATGGGCGCGGTTAGGGGTACAAACCGATACAGCATCCACCTCGGGATCCGCCAGCACCTCGTGATAATCGGTGACGGCGATGCCGCAACCGTTCTTCGCGACGGCCTCCTCGGCGCGCTCGGGAATGATATCGCAGAAATACTTGATTTCCACGTCGGAATTGTTCATATACGCGGGAATGTGCGCTCCGTTTGCGATACAGCCGCAACCAATGACGGCTACCTTGATTTTGCTCATAGTTTGAACCTTTGCTTTCGCCTTGCGAAAGCTTCCTTTCTGACGGAATTGGGGCCGGTTTGGCAAAGCCAAATCGCCACCGTTTCGGTGGCGAAGGCCGCAAAGCAGTGTTTGAAGAATCTATCCTTCAAACGTCCTTTCGGTCAATGTTGTTCCCCCTCGGGGGGCTTTTTTATTATACCACTTCACCGCGAGATTGTCAAGTAATTGTTCAATCGGTATTCAAATTTGGATTTGTGCCTGCGGCACGGCTTTGGTTCGGGGGAGGTTGTCACGTGCAAAACATCTCACCCGACGGAATGGCTCTTCAATTTGGATTTGTAGGGAGTACGCTGGGGGAACTTCTTGAAAGAAGTTCCCCCAGACCCCCTCAAGAACCTCTAAAAATATATTTCAAAAACCATTGCAAAATATATGTTTTTGAAAGTTCTTGAAGTTCCAAGAAACTTCTTTCAAGAAGTTTCTTGGTGGAGTGCAGGGGCAACGCCCCTGCATAGGCGTTCTCCCAAATAAACCCCAATTTGACGTATGCCAGAATCGTTACATCATCCAATGGTAACAAATGGCGGCATGAAACTTGCCCATTCGACAAGTGGGCGGCATCCGCATATACTGTCAGCAGAGGAACTGTGGCGGAAATCAATTCCACGCAAATAATTTTTTCCTGTTTCTGTTTAGACACCCGCTCTGTGCGGCAACACTATCCGTACACCAATTCACCTACGATTGATATATAACGGAGGAACCATCATGCCATCCACCACACACTCACCCGCATCGACCGCGACCACCGTGCGTCGGGGGGATATATTCTACGCCGACCTCAGCCCCGTAGTCGGCTCGGAGCAGGGGGGGCTGCGCCCCGTGCTCATCATTCAGAATGACGTGGGCAACCGTTACAGCCCCACCGTGATCGCCGCCGCCATCACCTCGCGGATGGGCAAAGCCAAGCTCCCCACCCACATTGATATATACGCCGATCGCGTGGGGCTGGCGCGGGATTCGGTCATCCTGCTGGAGCAGATCCGTACATTGGACAAACGCCGCCTGCGCGAGAAGATGGGGCATCTGGACGACGACGTCATGGAGGAGGTCAACAACGCCATCGCCGTGAGCTTCGGACTTCAGCAGGGTGTGAGAGAAACGCTGCACGGCGGCCACGATGCGGAGCCCGACACGCCGCACCCCCCCGCACGGGACGTGCGCGTGCTGCATAACCCCATCAACGAACCAAGGCCCGCAAGGGACGGCGAACCTGCAAAGGTCCCTGCCGCCGCCGCAACCGTCACCGAATCCCGCAAGGGAGAAGCCAAGGGGTAACCGTGGCTTACCATTATCCAACGGTCGATGCGCCTCGGCGCATCGACCGTTGCCCGTTTTTAAAGTCATCATAAAGAGTTGTGTACTTATCCGAAACAAATTTTGAACCGTTTGAAAACGATGAAATATCTGTAATTTTTCAGTTGACATCCGCGGTCGGACATGATAAAATAACAGCGTTATGCAATCAACAGAACGCAAGCAAAACAAGGAGGAATCGCATTTTGTTATACCATTCCCAACCCACGGAGGACGTGCTTTCCGCCCTTTCCACCGACCGTGATCGGGGACTCACCGCCGAGCAGGTGGAGCAGCGATCCAAGGAATACGGCCCGAACCGTCTCAAGGAAAAGAAGAAGAAAACCAACCTGCAACGCTTTTTTGATCAGTTCAAGGACGTGATGATCCTCATTCTCATCGCCGCCGCCATCGTCTCCTTTGTGGTTGCGTGCGTGGAGGGCAATCCCAAGGAGTTCTTTGAGCCTGCTCTGATCCTGCTCATCGTGGTGCTCAACGCCGTCATGGGCGTGATGCAGGAGAGCAAGGCGGAAAAGGCGCTGGATGCTCTGCAAAATATGTCCGCACCCCACGCGCGGGTCATCCGAGACGGCAAAGAGCAGGTGATCGACGCTTCCCTGCTGGTGCCCGGTGACATCATCAAGCTGGAGGCAGGCGATTTCGTCCCTGCCGACGCGCGGCTCATTCACAGCGCAGGGCTCAAGAGCGAGGAATCGGCACTGACGGGTGAATCCGTCCCCTCCGAGAAGGATGCCGCGGCATCAGTTGCCTCGGACGCCCCCATCGGTGACCGTACAAACATGGTATTCTCGGGCTGCAGCATCACCTACGGCACGGCGCTCGCCGTGATTACGGGCATCGGCATGAACACCGAGATGGGCAAGATCGCCGACCTGCTGGACGGTGAGGGGGACAGCCAGACTCCCCTGCAAAAGAAGCTGGCTCAGCTTGGAAAATACCTCGGCATTGTTGCCCTTGCCGCTTGCTTTATTATCTTCGTTGTTGGTATAGCCACCAATATTTCCAACAGTGAATCTGACATGAAGAAGGTCATAATGAATTTGTTCATGACCGCCGTTTCACTCGCCGTTTCCGCCATTCCCGAGGGTCTGCCCGCCATCGTGACCATCGTGCTCTCCATCGGCGTTCAGCGCATGGTCAAGAAAAACGCCCTCATCCGCCGCTTGCCTGCTGTGGAAACGCTGGGCAGTGCCTCCATCATCTGCTCGGATAAGACGGGCACGCTGACCCAAAACCGCATGACGCTGGTAAAGGCATACGTGGACGGCATGGGGACGGTCGAGGATATATCCGAGAATAACTCTGAGAACGTCCGCCGTCTGCTCCGCTACGGTACGCTGTGCTGTGACGGCTCGGTAACCTTCACCGAGGACGGCAAGGAGCAGCACATCGGTGACCCCACCGAGACCGCCATCGTACTGGCCGCTCACAAAAGCGGCATGCCCAAGGACGCGCTCAACGAGCAGTACCCCCGTCTTGCCGAGATCCCCTTTGATTCGGATCGCAAGCTCATGACCACCGTCAATCGCATTGACGGCAAGAATATCGTCATCGTCAAGGGCGCGTTCGATATGCTGGCCGCGCGCTGCGCGGCGGGCGACACCGCCACCGCCAAGCGAATCACCGAGGAAATGAGCGAGGGCGCTCTGCGCGTGCTGGCCATTGCCTATAAGGAAATTGACACCGTTCCCGCTGTGCCCACCTCGGAAGAACTGGAAAACGGGCTGACCTTCATGGGTCTTGTCGGCATGATCGACCCGCCCCGTCCCGAGGCCAAGGTAGCCGTGGCAACCTGCCGCCGCGCAGGCATCAAGCCCGTGATGATCACGGGTGACCACGTGGTGACCGCCTCGGCCATCGCGCGTGAGCTGGGCATTCTCGAGGACGGCGACCGCGCCATCACAGGCGCTGAGCTGGATGCCATGACAGACGCTGAATTGGACGGATGCGTGGAGCAGATCTCAGTCTACGCCCGCGTATCCCCCGAGAACAAGATCCGCATCGTCAAGGCATGGCAACGCAAAGGGCAGGTCGTATCCATGACGGGTGACGGCGTCAACGACGCCCCCGCCCTCAAGGCCGCCGACATTGGCTGTGCTATGGGCATCACGGGCACCGACGTTGCCAAGGGTGCCGCCGACATGACCTTGACTGACGACAACTTTGCCACCATCGTCGATGCCGTACGTGAGGGACGAGGTATCTACGCCAACATCAAGAAGGTGGTGGGCTTCCTGCTCGGCACCAATATCGGCGAGGTCATCACGGTATTCGTCGCCATGCTGCTCTGGCATGAATCCCCCCTGCTCTCCATGCAGCTTCTGCTTATCAACCTCGTGACCGATTCCCTGCCCGCTATTGCTCTCGGCATGGAGGCGGTGGAATCCGATATCATGGATCGCAAGCCCAAGCCTAAAAACGAGGGTATTTTCGCTCACGGCTTAGGTGTACGGATTGTACTTCAGGGCTTTATGTTCGCCATTCTGTGCTTGATCGGCTACGCGCTGGGCAAGAACGCGACCGGCGAAGCCGCCGGCGGTCAGACCATGGCGTTCATGATACTGGCTCTCTCGCAGGTTCTGCAGGCATACAATATGCGCTCGGACCGCTCCATCTTCAAGATCGGTGTCTTTTCCAACCACACTCTCAACTGGGCGGCGCTGGCATCCATCGCGCTGGTCGCCATCGTGCTCTTCACTCCCGTGGGCATTGCGTTTGGCATCATGACGCTGACCTACGAGTACTACCTCATCGGACTGGGACTCGTCCTCGTTCCCACGGTGCTCATGGAGCTCTCCAAGCTCATCGGGCTGATCAAGCCGCATAACTAAAGGAATCCCGCTCGGCATGCCGAGCGGGATTCTTGATTATTTGAGGAAGCCGTTGATGATCTGCTCCTCGGCCTCCTTTTCGGAGAGCCCGAGGGTCATGAGCTTTATGAGCTGTTCGCCCGCGATCTTACCGATCGCCGCCTCATGAATAAGGGATGCCTCGGTATGGTTGGCGAAAATCTCGGGAACGGCGACGACGTTCGCCTTGTCCATAATAATGGCATCGCACTCGGTGTGACCCGAGGAGCGGTTGTTGCCGTTGATCTTGGAGTAAAAGCGCTGGTGGGAGTGATCCTTGGCAACCGAGCGAGACACAACGTGCGCGCCGCAATCCTCGCCGTCCAGATCCACCACAAAGTGGGTTTCGGCGAACTGGGTGCCGTGAGTCATGATCTTCTCATGGACGATCAGAGTCGCGCGGTCGGCAAGCTTTGCCTCAGTCTTGCGGTTGGTGGAATCCACGCCCTTGATCTGGGCGGTCTCCATCTCCATGTAGCTATCCTCGGCCATTTCGACAACGGTGGTGGGGTTCATGACGCGCTCGCCCGTGCCCTCGCCCGCGCCGTAGTGCTTTTCCACGTACTTGACGCGCGCGCCCTTGCCCACGAAGAAGCGGTGGATGCCGCTGTGCTCGCTGCCGTCGTCGCCGCCGTTATGGATGCCACAGCCCGCAACAATGGTCACGTCACAGTCCGCGCCGATGTGGAAATCGTTATACACCAGTTCCTTGAGACCCGACTGGGCGATGATGACGGGGATGTGCAGGCTTTCGTTCTTGGTGCCGGGCTGGATATAGATGTCGATGCCCGAAACGTCCTGCTTCTGGACGATCTGAATATGCTCGGAGGAATTCTTGCCGTGGAGCTTGCCGTTGATGCGGAGGGAATACGCGCCCTCGGGCACCTCGTGCAGATCGGCGATCTGCGCCAGCATTTCACGCTGGATAGGGTCTAATTTCTTAACGTCTGCCATAGTATCAGCCCTCCTTCTTATCCGTAGGGGTAGCGGTATAGCGGCATCCTGCCGATGCGTGGAGTAGCTCGGGCAAGATCTCGTCCTTAGTGCCCACAGCGCGAACGCCGCCGTCCGCGATGACGACGATCTCATCGGCGATATCCAGAATGCGCTCCTGATGGGAGATGATGAGGATGGAGCCGCGGTTGCGCTCGTACATCTTCTTGAACACCTCGATGAGATTCTGGAAGCTCCAGAGGTCGATGCCCGCCTCGGGCTCGTCAAACACCGAGAACTTGGTGCCGCGCGCGTTGATCATGGCAATCTCAATGCGCTTGAGCTCACCGCCCGAGAGGGACGCGTTGACCTCGCGGTTGATATACTCCTTGGCGCAGAGTCCCACCTCGGAGAGGTAAGCGCAAGCGTCCGACACAGAGAGCTTCTTCCCTGCGGCGAGGGAGATGAGATCCTTCACCGTGATGCCCTTGAAACGGACGGGCTGCTGGAAGGCAAAGCTGATGCCCGCGCGGGCGCGCTCGGTGACAGACATATCCGTAATATCCACACCGTCCAGCAGGATGCGACCCTCGGTGGGCTGAATGATGCCCGCGATGACCTTGGCGAGGGTGGATTTGCCGCTGCCATTCGGACCGGTTATAGCCACGAAGCGCTTGTCAATGGTCAGGTTGACGTCCTTGAGTATGTCGATCTCTCTGCCGTGCCCCGACTTGGTTTCGTCGGTCACGCGATAGGAAACGTGTTGCAATTCTAACATGGGCTTTATATCCTTTGCTTTATATTTCATTTGGTGATGTTTCCATCATATTAATATACCACATTCGTGCTTTTTTTTCAACAGGAAAGCGAAGTTTTTTTCACATTTCGTGTGTTTTTTTCGCTCCAAAATGCATAGTAGGGTGTTTTTCGGGCGGGTGTGGTAATTTTTGGTAATCTATACCAGTTTTCTCTCCTAATTTTTGGCAATTATTTTCCGCCAAAGTATCTTGCAAAATTTTCCATTTTATGGTAATATATGAGTGTTGGAAATAATTACCATGCATGAAAAAGGAGAATAAACTCTATGGAACAGCACGACATGACCACCACCCGTATTCTCATTGCCGACGAGAACCCCACCCTGCGCTCCCAGCTGCGGGAGGCGCTGATCCGCGCAGGCTACCGCTACGTGGATGAAGCCGTCAACGGCGACGATGCGCTGGCCAAGATAGACCGCACCCATCCCGACGTTGCCCTCGTGGACATCTGGCTCTCCAAGCTGGACGGCATCGGGGTGATCCGCTCGGCGCAGGCGCTGGACTATCGCGGCGACCGCGCCCCCGTATTCATCATAACGTCCCCCGTTGCCAATCAGAATATGTTCATTCAGGCGTCGGGCGCGGGCGCACAGCTCTGCCTGATCAAGCCCATCCGACAGGACAGCCTCCTCCAGCACATTGACGATCTTCTCACCACCCGAAGCCGCGAGGGGGCGGGAGTGAGCGGCGTATCGGGCTTTCCCTCCCCTGCGGCGGCGAACAACCCCGACGATATTGAAACCCAGGTGACCCAGATCATTCACCAGATCGGCGTTCCCGCTCACATCAAGGGCTACCAGTACCTCCGCACCGCCATTCTGCTGACGGTCAAGGACAGCGACATCATCAACTCGGTGACTAAAGTATTGTATCCCAGCGTGGCGAAGAAATATTCCACAACGACAAGCCGTGTCGAGAGGGCTATCCGTCATGCGATTGAGGTCGCGTGGGATAGGGGTGACGTGGATACGCTGAATTCGTATTTTGGATATACGATTCAGAACAACAGAGGAAAGCCCACGAACTCGGAGTTTATTGCCATGATTGCGGATAATTTGAGGCTCAAGTATAAGCTGCGGTAAGATATAGAACAACACCCCCGTCAACGAAAATGTCCGTTGGCGGGGGTATATGTATTATTGGCAAGGAAAGCCACCGCGCGAGGCGGGGCTGAAATCGATACTTCTCGTGATGGGATGCAACATGTCTTCATCGCAAAACAGATGCCATACACGGAAATTGGGCATGGCATCTGTTTTATTTATGTATCAATAATCGGGACTGCAAACGTAGACAATGTAGGAATTGCTCATAGAGTATGACTTGGCGGCGACGAGGCCGCCGTTGGTCTCCAGCGCCGCGGAGGAGCTGGTGTTGCCCTCAATGGTGTAGATGGTGCCGTTTGAGTAGCCCGTGACGATACCGACGTGGTTGGTATTGCGTCCGCTCGCCGCGCCCGACGAGGAAAGGAAATAGATGATATCGCCCGCCTGCGGGGTGTACTTCCCTGCCAGAATGTCGGCACGGGAGTAGGCTCTGCCCTGCTTCTTGAACTGGGACAAGCCGTTTTCGGTATAAGAGTGGCGCAGGACGGTCTTGCCGTCCACCCCCGCGGCGTTGGCGCACCACGACACGAACATGGCGCACCACTGATCCTGCATACCGTACCAGTAGCCGTACTCGGTGTAATTGCTCTTACCGCCCGTCATGCCCGAGAGCTGGGAAGAATTGTTGCCCTCGTAGTAGCCGATCTGGGATTTGGCAATATTCACGATGTCCTCGCGGGGGTTACCCGTGGGGGCGACGGACAGGAGCTGCTGATAGTACTTGCCCGACTTATAGGAGGCGGACGCCGAATAATTCAGCGACATAGCGCCGTTGCCCCAATCGTACTCGTGGAACACGCCCACGGTTCCGTCGGTAAAGTGGACGACGAAGGAGAAATTATACACGCCCTTCTCAAAGCCCGACACGTCAATGGTATAGCGGAAGCGCTTGGCGAGCGCCCCGCCCTTGGTAGCGTGGATCACCGCGCGCTCGGCATCCTGCACCGTTGCGCCCTCGTAGACGCAATCGCCCACGCGGGTGGCATCGGTTCTGCCCAAAATATAGCCAAAACCAGCGACCTCTTTATTGAAACCTACCCAACCGCTGACGGTCAGGGTACCGTCTTTCGCGCCGCACTCGTCGGTATGTACGAGTCCGTTGACCACGATGAAGTCCTCGGACAGCTCGGCATTGGGATCAGGCTCCTTGGCGGCGTCCTCGGTGATGAATGTGATGGCCGATACGGACACACCGTGCTCGTCGCGCATATCCATCGTCAGGTACACGTCGCCCGTATAGTCCAGTTTTGACAAATCAAATTTGACGACGCGGCTGCCTGCCGCCCACGAGCCCAGCGGGTTGGAGAGGTGGCTGGACGCCAGAATTTTCACACCGTCCACAGGGGTATTGCTTTCATCTTTATAGGCACCCGTAGACGTCAGCATCAGGCGGGAGCCGATGGTGCCAAGCCCCGCGCCGCCGTCCGAGCCGTAGGCCACGATCATGGCGGTGTAGGGGGACAGATCCAGCTTGCCGAGGTGGATAGCCACGCCGGGGGCATGGAGATTCAGCACCTTATGGGTATATCCCGCGTCGGTTGCCTCCACGGCCTCGGGATGCTCGCTGACACGGTAGTCGGTGCCGTCCACGAGATCGGGGGTATTCGGTGCAGGCACGCCATCGGTTTCACTTTCGGTTTCGGATTCGGGGGTAGTAGGTGCCTCACTCTCAGGTGTCGTAGCGGGATCCGTGGGTGCTTCGGTAGAGGTCGCGGTATCCGCGGGAGGGACGGAGGTATCGCACGCCGTCATGGCGAGGATCAGACAAATACATAGGGCGGACAAGCCTTTTTTCAGTTTCATAACGGATTCCTTTCCAATAGACGAGGGCTGATATTTTCCATATTGTTCTCATTATACAATAATCTGACATATTTTGCAAGTGGTATTTAAAAAAACGCGGATGGCCACACGCGGCTTCCCGAGAGAGAACCGCGTGTGGCCTTCCATTGGCATTTCACAAAAAGAGCTTACGGAGCTGTTGACCTGCCAGAGCCGCCTCAAGCGCCTCGGGAATCCGCTCAAAATCCGCTACGAGGGAGTGCGGCTTTTTAACGGGATCATCCTGAAGCATGGGGGTAAAATACACCTGCTTGCGGGCAAGGAGGGTGGCGATGTTTTTGAGGTTGGCCGACATGGCATCGTTGCTCGCCAGCGCGATGAGCAGAGGGCGGTCGGTGCGGAGATGCGCTTTGGCCGCCATGCACACGGGGGTATCGGTCACGCCGTTGGCCATTTTTGCCAGCGTATTACCCGTGCAGGGAGCGATAATCAAGGCATCCAGCGCTACCTTGGGCCCCAGCGGCTCTGCCGCCGTGACGGTATGGATTATGGGGCGGCCGCAGATGTCCTCCACCCGGGAGCGCAGGAGCAGCGCGTTGCCAAAGCGGGTATCGGTGGTATAGGTTATATCACTCATAATGGGCTGAATCTCGTAGCCACGCTCGGTCAGGCGCGTGAGCTGCTCTACCGAGGCGGCGTGGGTACAGAACGAACCGCATATCGCGTACCCGATCATGATATCTCCCCTCCTTTCGGCTGATTATCGGACGTGTAACTCAAAATAGCATCCGCGATGATTCGTCCAGCCGCCACGGGGGCGTACCGCCCGGGCAGGGAGGGCGCGCGAACGTACCGCAGACCGCGGCGCTCGGCGCACTCGCGGATGACCTCGGGGGACGCGCCCTCAGCGAGGTCAAGGATCAGCGTATCGGTATCCATGGAAACCAGCACGTCGCGCCCCAGCACGAAGGACGGAACGGTATTGTAGATCACGTCAAAGCCGTGGCAAAGGCCCCCGATGGAGGTCATGGGCAGAGTGTTGCACCCCTCACACGCCGCCCACGCGCGGCTTTCAGGACGGCGGGCGCAAACCGTGACCGAAGCCCCCAGCGACGTGAGGATATGGGCCAGTATGTGTCCGATGCGGCCGTATCCAATCACGCCGACGGCAAGGCCGCGCAGGGCGCGGTCGGTCTGCTCCATGGTCAGCATGAGCGCCGCTTCGGCGGTCAGGTGGGCGTTACGGATCTGCACGCTTTCATCCTTATAGTAATCCACACAGCGGTCATTCATGGCAGGCGGCAGGCATCCGCCGAACAGCCAAAGCCGCGGATACCGCTCCATCAGCGCGGTGACATGGTCAAGTGTAATCGAGCAGGCGGGATCGGCGGGGCACCACACCGCGCGTCCGTCTCGGGAGGCGGGCAACGGCAAAACCAACGCGCATGGAGCGTAAGTGTGGGCTGAGGACGCGCGTTCCAAAGCCTTGTCCACGCTCTCACACCATCGGATTGCGGTATGAGTGGGCAGATCCGCACCAAGTCCCACGGCGGTGATATGCCAGCCCGCGTCGGCAAGGCAGGTACATACGGTGCGCTGCCGCCTGTCGCCGCCGACGACGATCGCGTCTCCCCTCGGCGGCGAGGGTACGGTTTGAGCCATAATTCTCTGTCTCCTTTCAAATTTTTATAGGTAAAACACACAATCAATTTCAAGGATTGCGTGTCCCTCTCGGAAAAGGCGCCCTGCGGGGCCACCGATCGCCCGACAGGGGCACATTCCATTTTATGCGAAAAATGGCGAAATTGTGTTCCCTACCGACTGTCTGAAAATTTTCCAAAAAAATAACGCCGTATCTATTGCACAGAAATAATTTTTGTGGTATAATTATGTAGAATTGGCGAGATATAGCCATCAAAACAAAAAAAGGAGATGTTACCATGAAGCACCTCAAGAAGCTCTGGCCCATCTTGCTCGTCGCAACCCTGCTTATGCTGTTCGTTGCCTGCGACAAGACGCCCGACACCACCGACACCCCCACCGTGGCAGACACCGATCCCGCCACCAACGCCCCCGAGGATCCCACCACCCCCGAGGAGACTGAACCTATGACTGACGCAGAAACCGAGACTGAAACCGAGACTGAGACCGAGACCGAAACCGAAACCGAGACCGAGACCGAGACCGAGAAGGAGACCGTCCCCGAGGACGTGGCTCTTCCCTACGTTCCCTCCAAGCCCGCCGAAATGGGCGACTGGAAGGGTATCTGGCTCTCCCAGTTCGATCTGCAAAACGTATTCCAGAGCGCAGGCCAGCAGAACCCTGAGTCTAACTTCCGCCGAATCATGGGCAGACTGCTGGACAACGTCGCCAAGGACGGCTACAACACCATCGTCGTTCAGGTTCGCCCCAACGCCGACAGTATGTATCCCTCTGAGTACTATCCTCCCAGCAAGTACGTTGTCGCTTCTTACAGCAACAACTTTACCTACGATCCCTTCGCCATCATCATTGAGCTTGCTAAGGAAAGAAACCTCGACGTTCACGCCTGGATCAACCCCATGCGCGGTATGTCGGACGACGAGCTGAAGGCCGTTGACGAGAAGTACCTCATCAAGCAGTGGTACAACGATTCCACCAAGAAGGGCACGTACATCCGCCTTGAGACCAAGAACAACCAGACCCTCTGGTACCTCAACCCCGCTTACGATGAGGTTCGCGAGTTGATCGTGAACGGCGCCCGCGAGATCATGCAGAAGTATGACGTGCAGGGTGTCCACATGGACGACTACTTCTACCCCGTTACCCCCGAGCAGGGCGCATTTGACCTGAAGGCCTTCCAGAAGGCAAATCAGGCGTATTACAAGGAAACCGGTAAGAAGATGACGGTTGCCGACTTCCGCCGCTCTTGCCTTGACAAGCTGGTGTCCGAGCTGTACGCCGGCGTGAAGAAGGAGAACATCGATGCCCTGTTCGGCATCAGCCCCGCAGGTGACTTTGATAAGGTTGTAAACATTCACTGCGCTGACGTGGCCAACTGGTGCGCGAACCCCGGATACATCGACTACATCATGCCTCAGGTATACTTTGGCTTTGAGCATAAGAACTTCGCTTTTGACAAGACCTGTAACATGTGGCAGAACGCCATCAAGACCGATTACGTCAAGCTGATCATCGGCGTGACCTTCGGTAAGGCAGAAACCGGCGTGGATAACTACGCAGGTGAAGCCGGCAAGGACGAGTGGACGCGCCACAAGGATATCATGAAGCGCTCGCTCGAGTACTCCGCTACGCTGGAGAAGTGCGTGGGTATGACGGTATTCTGCTACCAGTACCTTTACAATCCTGTCACAGGCAACCTGAACAGCGCCACCAAGCAGGAGCACGCCAACTTCAACGCCGCGTTGAAGACCGTTACCTGGCCCGCCTCCAAGAAGGAAGAATAATCCACTATACTATGACAACGGGGGATGCGCGACCGCAAGGTCACGCATCCCCTTCACTTTACAAGGATGAACAAGAACAAAAACGAACGGGAAATTGCCCGACTGGAGCGGGAGCTGCGGCAGGAGAAGCGCGCCGCCGCCAAGCTCCGCCGCGAGGTTATGGATCTGCGCCGCGAGCTGGAATCCGCACGACAGCCTACCGATCCCGCGCCGCTGTTCCGCCGCCGCAGGACGCGCACCAAGGAGCAGGCACAATACGCCATGCTTCATGAAACGGCCGTGAATGCCAAGCGGTTTCATAGCCGCACCTATATCAGCTTTCTTGCGCGGATCGTGATGGATTCTTCCCTTTTCGGCTTCCTCTCTCGCATCGTGGCCTATCTGCGCCGCTTGCAGGTGGTGCGTGTCGTGGCGACCGTACTGACCGTCGTACTGACCACGGCGGTAGTATCCGCCGTGTATGTGGCCGCGCTCCCCTTCCTGATCGCCGCGACTGCGGTGGGTCTGGTCGTGGCCTGCCTGACCTCCCGTTCCATGAACCGCATCATGCGGCGGGAACTGGCGGGACGGCGGGTACGGGTATTCGTTGCCCCTGACCGACTCTCGCTTGACCGCGACTCTCTCTATCTCCGAAATCTGCAAGCTATGGCCGAGGAGGGTGTTGCGGTGATATTGGTATCCCCCTCGACCTTTTCCATGAAAGGGCTGGGTGGTTGCGGCCCATACTTCACGGCGCGGCGAGAGGCGGCAGATCTGTATATCGTGCGCAAGCATTACTACTTCATGCTGCGCCGTCGCGTGCTGGACGAGGTGTGCGAGAGTGTAACCGTGGTCTACTAACTGCAAAAAATGCAGGTTAGTTGCCCAGCACCGCTCGGCAGAACAGCTCGGTGTACGCCTCCTTGGCCGAAAAATCCATAGCGGCGCTGTATATCTTCTCCAGCGCAAAATGGCTGTCGGCGGCGTGCGAAAGGCTTTTGAGTGCGCCCGCCTTAAGCTGATCCGCCAAGCGGAGTGCCTCACGTACGTCGGCACGCGCCGTACGCAGGGCGTTGGCATCCACGTACAACCGCATAGATATCACACGGGCGGGCTCCACGGCGGGCTCGCCCTCGTTCACCGTGATACAAAGCCCCGTATCGGGATAGAACAAGCCGTCGATCTGCTCGGGGCAGATGGGATCGTGGGAAACCAGCACGCGCAGGCCGCGGACGCGTGACCGCTCGCAGAGCGCGGCGGTCAGCCGCGAGGCTATGCCGTAGTAATCAGATAGCACCACGACGCGCTTCGCCTCTCGCTCAAAGGTGTCAAAACGGCTCTCCCCCGTCATGCCCACCGCATGGCACAGCGCGGGAATTTCCACCGCCCGCTCTCCCATTGGCTGGTCACGCAAAAGCCGTTCTGCCAGCGCCTCAATTTTATCCTGCTTGACACACGCACGCATTCGCTCATCCGCCACCGCCCGCATCTCACCGCACGCCGCAAGATAGCGGTAGGCACAGGCGTAGGCGGCGTTTTTTTCTTGGCAAAGGCGGCGGATATCCCGCGCGTGCGCATCCAGCCGATCGGTATTCCAAAACGCGCCGAGATTGACCAGTTCCTCCTGCACGCCCGGGATGGTCGGTTCACAGGCATGGGGCGGCGTGCCGTCCACCAACCCGATGCGGCGATCCCCAGCCGTAAGAATGATCCCGTCCAGCGAGGCGGCGTCCGAGGAGCAGTAGTAGTAGGTCACGTCCGCCCCGCGCGCGACGGCGTGTTCGGCTACGTCACGCATGAAGCGGCTTTTGCCCGTGCCGGGGCCGCCTTTGATTATATAGAGCTTTTCTACACCGTTTTCCGAGCCGAAGCAAGCGGGATAGTAGCTCACAAAGCCATGGCAGGAGTTGGAGGCGGCGAAATAGCGCCGCTCGTGCGCGTGCGTGGACTCATACCGAGTGTCTTGTACTTGCTGTGTCATGTTATTGCTCTCCCTTCGGGTGAGGATTTTTTTCAGTATATGCCGCTTTTCTCGGACGCGTGTGGCGCGGGAATAAGAGTAAGGTTTCCTCCTCGACCTCGCGGTGCATGAGCAACAGCACCAGCAAGTTGAGCAGTGTCATGACGGCGATGGCGACATCCGCTAATTGCCATGCCAGCGTTGGGGCAGCGACCGCTCCCGCGACGAGGGATACGGCGAAGACCGCCGTGTAGCCCTGCTCCGCCCACCTGCCACGGCAGGTGCCGCCATGCGAGAACAAGTAACGCACGCAGGTCATACCGTAATGCGACCAGCAGATCACGGTCGCCGCGCCGAAAAGCAGAATGGAGAGCGAGAAAAAGCTCCCCGCCCACGCGCCCAGCACCGAGGAGAACGCCGCCTCGGCGGTGCGGACAGCATCCTCCCCACAGGCATTTGGCCCACTGTCGCTGACAAGGATGGCAAGGGCGGTCACGGTACAGAGGAGCATGGTATCCACGAACACCTCAAAAATGCCGAATATGCCTTGCGTGGCGGGCGAATTCGTTTCAGCCGCCGCGTGAGCCATGGGGGCAGTGCCGCATCCCGCCTCGTTGGAGACCAGCCCGCGCATGACCCCGTAGCGCACGCCTCGTGACATGACAAATCCCCCGATGCCGCCCCCCACGCACCGGGCACTCCACGCATCCTGCCAGATGGCGGTCATCGTAGCGGGCAGGCGTTCGCGGCGAAGAATGATAACCGCGAGGCATAGCACGAGAAAGCCCACCGTCATAAAGGGCACGAGTCGCTCGGTCAGCGCGGAAATGCGTCTCGCGCCGCCCCGCATGACTGAAACACAGAGGATGGCTAATGCACCGCCCGTGACGAGGGGCGGGACGTGAAAGCTCTCGCTCATAGCTCCCGACACGGCGTTGACCTGGAGAACACTCCCCATAGTGATGGCGTTGGCAAGACACAAAAGGGCAAAAACAACGGCCAAAATACACCCGAGCCGCGGACACCCCGCCTGCGTGAGGCCATCACGGATGTAGTAGGGCGCGCCCCCCGTCGTGCCACCCTGCCCGTCGGTGCGGCGGTGGCGCATGGCAAGTGTAATCTCGACATATTTCAGCACCATAGCGACAAAAGTGCTGACGAACATCCAAAAGATCGCCCCCGCGCCTCCGAGGTAGAGTGCCGAGGCGACCCCCACGATATTCCCTACCCCCAGCGTCCCCGCGAGCGCAACCGTCAGTGCCCGTGCGGGCGACACCCCCTCGGATGGGCGACGGGCCATCAAAAGCCGCATACACCGGATCGGATGCAAGAGGTAAAAGCCCCGCAGGCGGAGCAAGAAAAAAAGTCCGACTACAAACAAGAAAATCGGCACGGCTGTAAGTAAAACGTCCATTTCCCAACACCCCCTGCCGCATCCTATGCAGAAAGGGTGAGGAACAGACCGAGGGGACTTACGTGACAACTCATTTTCGAGGGCGTCGATTTGTTAATAATATGTGAATATTAGGGAAAAGGACTTGATTTTTTTTGAAATTGGTGTAAAATATGTCATGGAGTTGGCACTTGAAGCCGCAGAGTGCTAAAATTCGCGGTATTGGTGTCATCAAGCATTCCAAACACGTATTTTATTGAAGAAAACGCAGGTTTTCGTAAGGAGGCATATTATGAAGCTGAATCCCCTTTCCAATCGCGTGGTCATCAAATTCCTCGAGGCCGAGGAAAAGTCGGTCGGTGGCATCATTCTGACCGCCGCTGCGCAGGAAAAGCCCCAGATCGCCGAAGTCATCTCGGTCGGCCCCGGCAAGATCGAGGACGGCGTGCTGGTTCCCATGACCGTTAAGGTCGGTGACAAGGTCATCGCCAGCAAGTACGCGGGCACCGCCGTTAAGATTGACGGCGCTGAGTACACCATTCTGCCCGAGGATGACATCTACGCTACCGTAGATTGATCCCCACAAAACTACTGATTCGGAGGTATTTATACAATGGCAAAGGATATTCTGTACGGAATTGAAGCCCGCAACGCCCTGATGCGCGGCGTGGATAAGCTGGCTGACACGGTTAAGATCACCATGGGTCCCAAGGGCCGCAACGTGGTGCTGGATAAGAAGTACGGCTCTCCCCTGATCACCAACGACGGTGTCACCATCGCCAAGGAGATCGAGCTGGAGGACGAGGCCGAGAACATGGGCGCTTCCCTCGTCAAAGAGGTGGCTACCAAGACCAACGACGCTGCCGGTGACGGTACTACCACCGCTACCCTGCTGGCACAGGCTTTCGTCCGCGAGGGCATGAAGAACGTGACCGCCGGCGCCAACCCCATGGTTCTGCGCAAGGGTATGAAGAAGGCTGTGGACGCCGCTGTGGAGTCCCTCGTAGCAAACTCCAAGCCCGTCAGCGGTAAAGAGGACATTGCCCGCGTCGGTACCATCTCTGCGGGTGACGAAGTCATCGGTCAGCTCATCGCCGACGCGATGGAGAAGGTTACCTCGGACGGTGTCATCACCGTTGAGGAGTCCAAGACCGCCGAGACCTATTCCGAGGTGGTTGAGGGTATGCAGTTCGACCGCGGCTATCTGTCCCCCTACATGGTGACCGATGCCGACAAGATGGAGGCCGTCATTGACGATGCTCTCCTGCTCATCACCGACAAGAAGATTTCCAACATTCAGGAGATCCTGCCCCTGCTCGAGCAGCTCCTGCAGAGCGGCAAGAAGCTCCTTATCATTGCCGAGGACGTGGAGGGCGAGGCGCTCACCACCCTCGTGCTCAACAAGCTCCGCGGCACCTTCACCTGCGTGGCTGTCAAGGCTCCCGGCTTTGGCGACCGCCGCAAGGAGATGCTCCGCGACATCGCCATCCTCACGGGCGGCGAGGTCATTTCCTCCGAGCTGGGCCTTGAGCTCAAGGACGTAGAGATCGCACAGCTCGGCCAGGCTCGTCAGATCAAGGTTTCCAAGGAGAACACCATCATCGTGGGCGGCGCAGGCAACCCCGATGAGATCAAGGCGCGCGTGGCTCAGATCCGCAACGCCATTGAGTCCACCACCTCCGACTTCGACCGCGAGAAGCTGCAGGAGCGTCTGGCCAAGCTGGCCGGCGGTGTGGCCGTCATCAAGGTTGGTGCCGCTACCGAGGCCGAGATGAAGGAAAAGAAGCTCCGCATCGAGGATGCTCTGAACGCCACCAAGGCCGCCGTTGAGGAAGGCATCGTG
>JAEIGA010003748.1_pt1 | contig 23672 bp, 17 predicted proteins | sample 9270691 | NCBI WGS metagenome assembly JAEIGA01 (sample SAMN17057246, study PRJNA624740) | gut metagenome | biome: biome; isolation source: fecal sample | host: Bos grunniens | place: China: Xizang | collected 2019 | reverse complement strand
TTCAACGAGCAAGTAATAATTGAAGGCAATATATCGTTGATAGGCTCAATATTCCAAAATCTTACTGAAAATGCCATTGCCTATTCGAAAGGAAAAAATATCTACATCACGCTCCTCGAAAACACCGAAACTGAATGTAAAATCCGTTTCGAAGACGATGGATGTGGGGTAGAAGAGAAACAATTAACTCGACTTTTCGAACGTTTTTATCGTGTCGATAAAGGACGTTCACGTCAATTGGGTGGAACTGGACTTGGACTTGCCATTGTGAAACATGCAGTACAATTTCATGGTGGAACAATCTCTGTATCTAATCATCCCAACGGAGGTCTCCGATTCGATTTTTCATTACAAAAACAATCATAACCCTAATTTAACTTATATCTCTCATAGGATAATCCTCTATGTTTCTTATATTTACATAGTTTTATGATTATATGTTTTTACGAAAAATCTAAGAAAAATTACTAATTTCATAGATTAAATATTTTTCGTAACTTTGCATGTTAATATGTAAAAAAATATATTTGTTGATGTTTCGTAAACTATCTTTAATATTTTCGTTTCTTTTGGTTGTGGGATTGGCATTGGGTCAATTTCGAGGTTTACCTATGCCTATTGCGAAAAAAGATACTGTGAAGCGTGATATTCGGGTGTGGACAGTGGATGATATATATGGTGTAGCAGATACGGTGGTGATTGATTCGTTGATTACGAGTTATCAGGATAATCAGCCTGTGAATAATTATAGTATTGCTAATTCGTGGAATGGTAACTTGGGTTCGCCTCTTGAGTCGAAGGTTTATTTTGACCGTAAGATTAGTTCGCGAGAAGATATGTTTGAGCGTGCGTATGCACCTTATTTGATAAAGCCATCTGATGTGCGATATTATGATACTAAGCAGCCTTTTTCGCAAATGGTGTATCGTTCGGCTTTTCCATTACAGAATGAGGAGGATTATTTTAAGATAATGTTGACGATGAATGCGAATAAATATGTCAATGTGGGAGGTTTGTGTAATTTGATATACGGACGAGGTCAGTACCAGTATCAGTCGTCGAATATGTTGAATGGTGGTTTTTGGACTACATATACAGGCAAGCGATATGAGATTGTATCATCGGTGATGCTCAATTCCTTTAAAAATAGGGAGAATGGAGGTATATCTGATAATGTTTATATTCTTGATCCTCAGTATTCTATTCAAGCGAGAAATATTCCTGTTAATTTGTCAAATGCTCAGTCGGCATATCGTAATTTTAATTATTTTTTCAATCATCGATATAAGTTGGGGCATGATGTAGAGCGACATATAAAGGTTGATTCGTTAGGAATAGATTCTACTTATTTTGAATTTATACCAATTATGACTTTTACGCATACGTTTCATGCTGAGGATGTTGTACGCAAGTATGTAGAAGATGGAAGTGTTGCAGGATTTTATGATAATAATTTTTATTCTGATTCATACACTAAGGATTCGACGGCATATTGGTCAATAGCTAATACGTTTGCGGTTACGTTGGAGGAGAAGTTTAATCGTTTGATGCGTTTTGGACTTTCAGCGTATGTGAAGTATGATATTCGTCATTATGGTATGGGGATAAAGAATAGAGAGGATACATTGCGATTTGATAATTCATATTCTCATAATTTGATATTTGGTGCAAATTTGTTTAAGCGAGAAGGTAAGTGGGTGAAGTATGATGTCGAAGGTCGGATTTATCTTGTTGGGCCATGTATTGGTGAGTTTGACATTGATGGACGTTTTGATTTTGATTTTAATATTGGACGAGAGCCGTTGGTTATTATGGCAACAGCAGGATTTAGAAATTATTCGGAATACCATCAGTATCGTTATTACGAGAGTAATCACTTTAAATGGAGTGATTTAGATTTTTCGAATACGTTGGCATTGGATGTTAAGGGGCGTATTGGATTACCTAAACGTGATATTTCGGTTGGAGTACAGTTCCAAAATCTTACGAATTATGTTTATTTGAATGAGAAATGTTTGCCAGAGCAGCATAATGGTAATGTGCAAGTATTGGCGGTAGATGTGTTGGCAAAATTAAGAGCATGGAGATTTCATTTGGATGTACAGGCTGTGTACCAACTCACAGGCAATCGTGATGTTTTGCCTTTACCAGATGTGGCGTTATATGGTAATTTCTATTATAAAGATAAGTTTTTTAAGGTGTTGACTGTGCAGTTAGGTGCTTCGGTGCGCTATCATACAGCCTATTATGGTAATGCCTATATGCCTGCATTGGGACAATTCTATTTGCAGAAAGATTTATTGATAGGTAATTACCCAGAGATGAATGTTTATGCCAATTTCCACTTGAAAACAGTACGATTCTTTGTTCAATATTATCATTTGAATAAAGGCTTATTTGGTGGAACTAATTATCTTTCAATGCCAAATTATCCAATTAATCCTGGTACGTTTCAGTTTGGATTGTCGTGGAACTTTTGGGAATAGAGGGATGAATAAGACGTTATACAGGATCCACATCTAATTGAATTTGCACTGTATTATAGGGACGTTGCGAAATGACGCCTTGTATTTCGTCATGTATTATTTGTTTTGCTTGCTGTATAGGTGCGGTTATTTCTATTTTGACTAATATTTGCTTAATGTGTTTGTTTTGTATTCGTCCAATCGAAGGTACATCTGGACCAAGTATGCGATTTTTTAGTCTTAATTTTAGTTTGTTTGCTAATATATCAGCGGCATGACTACATGTGTTAAAGTCTGTGTGTTTTATGATTATGCGTATTAATCGTACGTATGGAGGGTAGTTGAATGTGTGGCGTTCGCTCATATCTTGGTTAAAAAACGCACGATAATTATTCATTTTTATTTGGTTGAATATAGGATTTTCTGGTTGATATGTTTGAATGAGCACCTTGCCTTGTTCGGCACGACGTCCTGTGCGTCCTGATACTTGTACGAGTAATTGATATGCTCGTTCGTAGGCTCTGAAATCAGGGTGATATAATAAGTTGTCGGCATTCAAAATTCCCACCAATCCTACATTTTCAAAGTCTAATCCTTTGGCAACCATCTGTGTGCCAATAAGAATATTGATTTTGTTTGCCTGAAAGTCACTTACAATCGAGTCGAATGCTTTTGCCGACCGCGAAGTATCCAAGTCTAAACGGGCCACACTATAGTCGGGAAACAACAATCTCACTTCATCTTCCACCTGTTCTGTCCCAAATCCGTGACTACTTAAAGTTCCCACTTTACACTGCGGACAATACGTTAAATTATTATCATAATTATGAATTATGAATTGTGAATTATGAATTGATATAGTGTGTCCGCAATAGTGGCAAGTTAGTGTGTTGTTGTGGCGGTGGTAGGTGAGACTGACATCGCAGTTTGGGCATTTTGGCACATATCCACATTGTGTGCATTTCATGTAAGGTGCGAAACCACGACGATTCTGAAATAAAATCACCTGTTCTCCTCTTTCTATGCAATGTTTTATCTCCTCAATCATTTCGAGTGAGAAGTGTCCTTTCATCTGTTTTTTACGGTAACATTCTTTGATGTCAATCAATTGGATTTGAGGTAGTGCAACGCCTCCGTATCGTTCGGTAAGTTCAACCAATTTGTATTTTCCATTGTAGCAGTTGGCGTATGTTTCGATTGATGGTGTGGCGGTACCGAGTAGTGTTTTTGCGCCATGTATTCGTGCTAATAGTGTTGCTACATCGCGTGCGTGATAGCGTGGTGCAGGTTCTATTTGCTTATAACCCATGTCGTGCTCCTCGTCGATGATGATGAGTCCTAAATTGCGAAATGGAAGGAATACGGATGAGCGAACTCCGAGTATTAGTTTGTAGGGATTGTCGGATAGTTGGTGTTGATATGTTTCTACTCGCTCATAACTACTGCAAAAAGAGTGAAAAATGCCCATTTCACCGCCAAAAAATTGCTTCATGCGATTGGCGAGTTGTTGAGTCAATCCTGCTTCGGGTACGAGCATTAGCACTTGTTTGCCTTGCGCAATGCAGTCTTTTATTAGTTGTATGTATATTTCAGTTTTGCCACTTGATGTGATGCCATGTAGCAGTATGCTTTGATGTGTAGAAAATCCCGATTTAATCGCTTCGTAGGCATTTTGTTGTGCTATGGTTAATAGGTGTGTTTCTGCCGATATTGTTGATGTAGTATCAATACGATAGCACCTACGTTTTTCGATGCGTAGGATGTCTTTGTCGATAAGTTGTTTAAGTATGGTAGTAGATATACCTGTTTTGTCTAATAGTTCTTTTTTCGAGATTGTATTATATCCTCCTGATAGTTCGATGTATTTTTCAAGTAATTCTCTCTGTTTTTTTCCTTTACCGATTACTTCTAATGTGTTCTCAATATTCTCTTTGTAAAGTGGATTTATTGCGATGAAATCGATGAATTTTGGTTTGTAGTTATCGGTTGATTTTTCGGTTTTTGCAATTACTCCGATATCTATCAGGTGTTTGATGTGTTTTAGTTGTGTGGTAGTGAATTCTGTTATTGGATGTGATTTGTTGTCGTTGAGTATCTCTATGATTTTTTCTTCGCTTTTCGATAGTTTAGTATCTAACATTTCAGGGACGAGTTCGATAATTGATTCATTTTCAATTTTTAGTCCTGAAGGTAGTGCTGTTTTATATATATCGCCTAATGCTGATTGATAGTATTGACTGACGAAACTCCATAGTTGGAGTTGTGATGGTAGTAGGATGGGTTTGTCATCAATTACTGCTGAAATTGGTTTAATTTTATCGTAAGTTGGGTGGTTGGAGTGTATTTTTGCTACAATGCCTGTGTAAAATTTACTCACACCAAAATGTACAATAACTCTCATGCCTACAGCGATTTGATTTTCCATCTCTTCGGGAATGCTATAGGTATAAGTTTGCGCTAGTGGCAGTGGTACAATTATGTCGGCAAATTTTGTTGTCATGTAGATGCAAAGATAGTAAAAAAAGTTGAGAGTTGAGAGTTGAGAGTTGAAAGTTTTTTTACTTCGTTTAAGATTTTTGTTTCTTTCGGTAAAAAAATTACTTTTTTATTGTTGTTTATTGCAATAATTCATAATTATTTTGTATCTTTGTAAATCAATAAATCAAGATAGTATTTTTTTCTAATATCTAATCTCTAATATCTAAGAAATATGAAAAACAATTATTGTATTATTATGGCAGGTGGAGTAGGTAGTCGCTTTTGGCCTGTCAGCACTAATGAAAAACCAAAACAATTTCTTGATTTTTTTGGCACTGGGCGTTCGCTTTTGCGTATGACGTATGAGCGTTTGGATGGTATAGTGCCAGCGTCTAATGTTTTTATTGTAACTAATAAAATTTATAAAGAGACAATATTAGCGCAATTGCCTGAGTTAGAGGAAAATCAGGTTTTGCTTGAGCCTATGCGTCGCAACACTGCTCCTTGTATTGCGTATGCTGTATATCGTATTCAGAAGCAAAATCCGAAAGCTAATATTGTGGTATTGCCATCTGATCATTTGATTACTAATGAGAAAGAGTTTCAACGTGTGATTACTGAAGGTTTGCGTTTTGTAGCAAATAATGATGCGCTTCTTACACTTGGTATGAAACCTACACGTCCAGAAACAGGGTATGGTTATATCCAATTGGGTAAGGGAGGTGATGATTTGCGCAAAGTGAAGACTTTTACTGAGAAACCTAATATAGAAATGGCAAAAGTATTTCTTGCATCGGGCGAATTTGCTTGGAATTCGGGTATGTTTCTTTGGCGTGCAGATGTGATTATCGAAGAGTTTAATAAGCATTTGTCGGAAGTGGCGGATAAATTTGCCGAAGGAGAAGATGTGTATGGCACTGATCAAGAGCAAGATTTTATTAACCATATATATCCACAATGTCCTAATATTTCTATAGATTATGGCATTATGGAAAAAGCTACGAATGTGTATGTGTTGTTGGCTGATTTTGGTTGGAGTGATTTAGGTACATGGTCTTCGTTACATGAACTTACTACTAAAGATGCGAATGGTAATGCAGTGGCAAAATGTGAAGCGATGCTCTATAATGCAAAAAATAATATGATTGCATTGCCAGAAGGAGAATTAGCAGTTATTGAAGGACTTGATGGTTATCTTGTTGCTCGTGACAATGGTGTATTGCTTATTTGCAAAAAGGATGAAGAAGCAAAAATCCGCCAATATGTAAAAGATGCCGAAGAGAAATATGGTAAAAAATACGTGTGATAGACACAAGACAAAAGATACGAGATATTAGACGTCTTGTATCTCGTGTTAATATCTAAAATCTAATAAAAATAAACGAGCGGAGCGAGTAACTCTAAAATCTCGCATCTCGTGTCTAATATCTATAAGTCTATAAATATGAAAATAGTATTTTTTCGCACACCGAAACCACGTCGTTTTCACCACAAAAACATCTATTACGACCCAGAAAAAGAGGAGCGTGAAGAGCGTGAAAATCGTGTAAATAAAGAGTTAGGTTTAAGTGGAGATGATAAACATTTTGTTACATCTATTCGTCGTGGTTCGTTTCGTAGAGGTATGTTTGATGTAGATGATATGCCTGCACGCGATGAATTGGCGCGTGATCGTCGTATGAAAACGGCTCGTAGTATAATTATCATCGTGGCATCACTACTATTTGCCGCTTATATAGTTGCCACCTCAGGCGATTTTCTTGCTCTATTTCAATGAACAAAATTGTATAGAAATTAGTGTATAGTGGTTATTGCCGAAAGGTTTCTATACACTAAACTTTAAACTCTAAACACTAAACTATATTTAATGGACATAATTCATCTTTTACCTGATTCAGTTGCTAATCAAATCGCAGCAGGCGAAGTTATTCAGCGTCCTGCATCTGTGGTTAAAGAGTTGGTTGAAAACTCGATTGACGCAGGTGCCTCTTTGATAAAAGTCATAATCAAGGGGGCTGGGCGTACGTCCATACTTGTTATAGATGATGGTAAAGGAATGAGTGCCACAGACGCACGCTTAGCATTTGAACGTCACGCAACATCTAAAATACAACAATCAGCCGATCTCTTTGCTCTTACTACAATGGGATTTCGTGGCGAAGCATTAGCATCAATAGCAGCAGTGGCGCAAGTCGAATTACGTACACGCCGAAATACCGATGAATTGGGCACTTTTATTGAAATAGAAGGTTCGCAACTTGTGCGTCAAGAAGTGGAGCAATGTGCTGTAGGTACACAGTTTTTGATTAAAAACCTCTTCTTCAATGTGCCTGCTCGGCGTAAGTTTCTCAAAAGTGACGAAACAGAAATGCGTAACATATTACAAGAAATGTCGCGTATAGTGTTAGCGCATCCTGGCATAGCATTCCAGCTCTACAATGGCGATGATTTAGTGTATGACTTGCCTGTTGCATCGTTCAAACAACGTATCGTAGCATTGTGTGGACGTAAAGTGCGCAACATATCGCAACAACTTGTGGATGTGGAGGTAAATACTACTCTTGTTAAACTTACGGGTTACGTAGGTACGCCACAATCCGCAGGACGTAATCCTCATCAATTTTTCTTCGTTAATGGTCGTTATATGAATCATCCATATTTTCGACGTGCTGTTTTGCAAGCATACGAGCGGATGATTGCGGCTGAAGATGCACCATTGTTTTTTTTAAATCTTGAAGTTGAACCTTCTACTATTGATGTAAATATACACCCAACTAAGACTGAAATTAAGTTTGAAAACGAACGAGAAATATGGAGCATTATATCTATTGCAGTCAAAGAGGCATTGGGTAAATTTAATGTAACTCCTTCTATCAATTTTGATACTACTGATAGTATTGATATTCCAGTAGTAGGTCAAGGTGATGTACATCTCGAAATGCCAAAAGTGGCATTTAATCCTGACTATAATCCATTTCATCAAAATACACAAAATCAAAATTGCATCGTGCAATCGCAATCTGCACCACGCAATTGGCAAAAACTTTTTGAAGTGAGGAGTGAGGAGATTGGAGGTAGGAGTGAGGAGGTGGAAGATGGTGGTAATTTTCAATTTTCAACTACTCAAGAACCTTCATTACTTTATAAAAATCGCTACCTTTGTATGCCGATGAAATCGGGGTTAATGATGATAGATATTATGCGAGCAATCACACGTATTTGCTACGACAATCTCCTTGCTCAAGTTGTTAAAAGTAGTGGTGTAAGTCAAAAACTTCTTTTCCCTGAAGTATTAGAACTTACGTTGGATGATAAATGTATTTTCACCGAAATAGAGCAAGAACTTAGAGGGGTAGGTTTTGAGTTTGCTGAGTTTGGTAAGTCGATGTATCGTATTGAAAGTGTACCTGCAATGCTTACAGAAGGAGTAGATGTGTTGAAAATACTTGAAAATATATTATCGGAAGTTAAAATAAGCGGTTGTAGTGTGAGTTGTCAATTACACCAAATTATAGCGAATATTATATCGCAAAGCGAAGCAAGTATGCGTATTAAACGCAATATGACAGTTGAAGAGCGCAATGCTCTTGTTGGACAACTATTTGCATCATCAAATCCCAATAATGCCCCTGATGGAAAAAAAATCATCAATGTTTTATCTGATAACATGATAGATGCAATGTTTTAATTAAGGAACAAGGAATAAGGAATAGGGAATAGGGAATAAGTATAACTATTCACTATATATTATACATTAATCACTAATTATGAATTATGCATTATGAATTATGAATTAAATAAGCAACTCTTACAAACCATTCTTGATAACCAAAAACGAGTGCCACATACCCTTTCGCTTGATGATATGGGTATTACTACAGATATTGTTAATCAGATTTATGAATGGGCCAATCCGTATGCTATTGATGGTGAGTTAGCAAGTTATATACCTGAACTTGCACGTGTAGATGCCGATAAGAATGCTATCGTAATAGGTGATTTGCTTGGTAATCAGATTGCCGTTGGTAATGGTGTAGATGTTAAAGTATCTATACAATCGGTTGTAAAACCATTTCTTTATATTTATGCACTTGAAAAAGGTTTAGCTCCAAGTGATATTTCATATATTGAGCCTACAGCTATGCATTTTAATACTGATGCAGTACTTCAACCTGAAAGTCATAAATCTCGTCCTGGTCACCCACTTAATAATGCTGGTGCTATTAGTAGTTCCGGTGCGATTGAAGATTTTGCAGATTTTCTTGAATTTATGCGTATGTTGACTGATAATCCACAATTATCGGTTTTGGAAGATGTTTATTTGTCTGAAATGGCAACTAATGCAAACAATCGTGCTATTGCAATGCGTTTAGTGGCTACTGGGCGATTTTCAACTATTGTTGAAGGTATGCGAGCTTTGGATTATTATACACGTGCTTGTGCAATTGGTGTTACGCCTGCCGAAATTACACGTGCTTGTGTTGTTTTGGCTCGAGGAGGAAAGATTGATGGTGAACAAGTGATTAGAGAAAATAATATTGTACGTGCTATTAATGCGATGAATTCGTATGGTTTGTATGAACGTACGGGAGAAATATCATTACTCGCGGCTGGTGTGCGTGCATTGTCTTGTAAGAGTGGTGTTGGTGGTTTGATTATTAATATTGATCCTGGTCGGGGTGCGTTTACTACTTATGGGCCACGTCTTGATGCTGCAGGTAATAGCACATTTGGTAAATATGCACTTATTCCGCTTAACAATCTTCTTGCTGCACCGTATGCAATGCGTCTTAGTGCAGATGAAATTATCAATACAATTGCAGAATTTGACAAATAATAGATTGTATACGATGGATAATAACAAAAACGGAATTCAATATTTTGAATTCCGTTTTTGTTATCTGTTATTTATACTTTTAATCTGGAAGAATGAGGAGTGCATCGCCATACCATCCAAATCTGTATCCTTCTTTGAGAGCGATGTCGTAGGCATTCATCACTTCATCATAACCACCAAATGAAGCTTGATTCATAAGCATCATGCTATATGGAAGTTGGAAGTTTGATACCAAACAGTTAGCTGTAGTGAATTGATAAGGAGGGAAGATAAAACGATTTGTCCATCCCTCGAATGGTTTGATTTCACCATTAGCTGTAGATGCAGTTTCAAGAGCACGGAGAGTTGTTGTTCCGACAGCGCAAATTTTGCTTTCGCGAGCTGATGCTGCATTGAAGATTTTGCTTGCTTCTTCTGTAACTTCCATTTGTTCAGAATCAGCTTTGTGTTTAGTAAGGTCTTCAACATCTATTTCGCGGAACATGCCGAGTGAAGCATGTAGTGTAACGTATGCAAATTCAGCACCACGAATTTCAAGACGTTTTAATAATTCGCGAGAGAAATTAGCTCCTGCAGCAGGTAATACTACAGCACCTTCATTCTTAGCAAAGATACATTGATAACGTTCAGCATCGTCGGTTTCTGGTTTACGTTTGATATGTGCAGGTAGAGGAGTGTCTCCAAGTGCGAATAGATCACGTTTGAATTCTTCGTGTGAGCCATCGTAAAGGAAACGTACAGTACGACCACGAGATGTTGTATTATCAATGACTTCAGCCACCATTGAGTTATCTGGTCCGAAGTAGAGTTTGTTACCTACGCGTATTTTTCGGGCAGGTTCTACTAATACGTCCCAAAGGCGATATTGTTGGTTCAATTCGCGTAACAAGAAGACTTCAATAAGGGCATTAGTTTTTTCTTTGTTGCCATGCATAAGTGCAGGAAAAACTTGTGTGTCGTTAAAAACAAAGAGATCTTTATCGTCGAAATATTCAATAATTTCTTTGAATATTTTGTGTTCGATGCGGTTTGATTTTGCGTGGAGCACCATAAGGCGACATTCATCGCGATGAGCGTCAAACCCTTCAACACGTTTTACGATATTACCCTCAGCATCACGTTCATACGCAGCAGGATATTGTGCTATTTGCTCTTCAGGTAACTTGAATTTGAATTGCGATAGTTTCATATTTTAGACTTTTAGTAGCGAGTAGCGAGTAACGAGATTTACTCGCTTACGCTCGTTTCTTGTTTGATTATTCCGTTTTCGATGCAAGAGATGAAGTCTTCTACTTCCATGCAGTCTGAGAGGCGGATGTCGCCTACTCGTGTGCGTTGCAGTGCTGTAAGATGTGCCCCAGAGAGTAATGCTTCGCCAATATCACGAGCGAGAGCACGGATGTAAGTGCCTTTGCTACAAACAACGCGAATGGTTAGTTGCATATCCTTGTCGTTGAAATCCAATACCTCAATTTCATCAATTACAAGTAGTTTAGGTTTGATTTCTACCTCTTGTCCTTTGCGAGCATAGTCGAAAGCACGTTTACCATCAATTTTTACTGCAGAATATACAGGTGGCACTTGCCATATCTCTCCAATGAAACGTTTGATAGTATTATCTACTCGTTCACGAGTGATATGCTCGGTAGGATATGTTTTATCAATAGGATGTTCTAAGTCGAAAGATGGGGTAGTAGCTCCAAGTTGAAGTGTAGCAATATACTCTTTAATACCATATTGTAACTCTTCGATGCGTTTAGTTGCCTTGCCTGTACAAAGAACCATTACACCTGTTGCTAATGGGTCGAGCGTGCCAGCATGTCCTACTTTTAATTTCTTCTGATTGAGAGTTCTACAGAGGATGCGACGTACACGATTCACCACATCAAATGAAGTCCAATTGAGTGGTTTATTAAAATATAATATTTCTCCGTTGATGAAATCCATTATAAACTAAAACAAATTGTAATGGCACCAATAATTGCGCAATAGATAGCAAAGTAGATGAGTTTGCCACGTTTGACGAGGTTAATCATAAATTTGCAAGCAAAGCATCCTGATAAGAATGCAGCAAGGAAACCTATTGTTAATGGTAAGAATCCGATACCGCCTATGAGTGATGGATCTTGAATCATGTCGATGATATTCAAGAATGTTTCGCCAAGGATAGGTATTAGCACCATGAGGAAAGAGAATTGTGCTACGCTCTCTTTCTTGTTGCCAAGAATAAGTCCTGTGGCAATAGTTGTGCCCGAACGTGAAAGGCCTGGTAACACCGCAATTGCTTGACCTAAACCAATGATAAATGCATCGCGATATGAGATAGTTTCTTTTTGGCGAGGTTTAGCATAATAAGCAAATGTAAGTAGCGTAGCGGTAAGTAATAAGCAACAACCTACAATCATTAATCCACTGCCAAATATTGCTTCAACTTCATCTTTGAAGAACATGCCAACAATGAATACAGGTATCATCGAAAGACATATTTTAGCCACGTAAGTTTTTTCTTCGTTCCATGTTGTGGTGAGGAATGTGCCTTTGAAAAGACCTTCTATTTCTTTCCATAATATAACGATGGTACTTAATACAGTGGCAGTATGTACCGTTACGGTAAACAATAAATTGTCTGCCGCAGATGTATTTAAATTCAATAATTCTTGTCCTATAGTAAGGTGTCCGCTACTGCTGACTGGCAAGAATTCAGTCAATCCTTGCACTAAACCAAGTAATAATGCTTCTAACCAATTCATTTTGTATAGTGATTAGTGTATAGTGATTAGTGTTAAATGATTAGTGTATAGAGATTATAGATTAGAGTTAATGCCGAAGGTTCTCTAAACTCTATACTCTAAACACTTATCTTTTTTTCCACATGATAGCGATAATCATTCCAAAGAACCCTATCATACATACGATAGGAGCCAATGTGATGCGACGAAAACTGAATACGTCGGGGTTGAATTCTGTGGTAGTTGAGCTACCTGCCATAAGGGCAAAACCTATGATTATTAACAAAACAGATACTGCAATGAGTATGTAGTTGATTTTTGTAAAAGCAAAGTTTTTCATTTTAAATAAAATATAATTGTTCGGTACGCATGCGGAGGTAACGATTTACAGCTGCCACCGTAGCGATATAGTTAATTATTATGCTGATGGTAAAAATGATTATTGCAACAGGAATAATTATTTCGAATTGATATAAATTTATTGCTACACCAATTTGTGTTTGCACTAAATAGAATGAGCCTCCTAATAAAAATAGAGAGAGTAGAGTAGCTATGAATGAGTTAATTATTGAACGACGTACAAAAGGTCGACGAATGAAACTATTTTTAGCACCTACTAACTGCATTGTATTGATTATAAATCGTTTTGAATATATTGATAAACGAATTGTGTTATTAATCAAAACAATTGAAATAAATAATAGAACTAATGCAATGAGTGATAATATAAGAGATAGTTTGTTGATATTGTTGTTTAACAACTCAATCATATCTTTTTGATAAGTTACACTTGTGATACCGTTAAATATCTGTAAACGAGGTAATATTATACCATTTATGCTATCTACGTTAGCATATTCAGCATTTAAATATACCTCTAATGACGCACTTAGCGGATTATACCCTAAAAACTCAGCTGGATCTTCGCCAATGGCTGCAATATGCTCTTTCAATGCACTGTCGCGACTGATATATACTACTTGTTTAGCATAATCTGTGGCATTAAGATAACGCTCTAAACGTGTTAAATCGCTATCGCTAATAGTATCATTCAATATAATCGAAAGTGATACATTTTCTTTACTTTTTACAGTGAAATAGTGCGTTGTAAGATACAAAGATACGATAAGACCAATCATAAATAACACCAACGATATACTCACCGTTGATGTAAAATGGAGATTAAAGAATGATTCTCTATGTTTTTTAGGATGTTTGTCCGACATTTTTTTAGTTGAAAGTTGAGAGTTAAGAGTTTAGAAACTAATGCTATACGTTGTAATGAGAGTATAAATAGCGCATTTTATAAAAAACCTTGCAAATATACTAAAAAATGCACAATTTACAATGCACAATTTATAATTATTTTGCGCATTGATTTTGCCAACTGCGTGACGAAGCATCTGATGGCATTCTCCAATCACCACGAGGCGATAAGCATACTGAACCAACTTTTGGTCCGTCAGGCATGCAACTACGTTTGAATTGTTGATTGAAGAAGCGACGACAGAAAGTTTTTAACCAATGATTTATCGTAACATCGTCATATCTATCTGCGAATGTGCGTTGAGCAAGATACTCAATCTTGGCAGGCGAAAAACCACAACGCAAAGTATAGTACAAAAAGAAATCATGCAACTCGTATGGACCCACCAAATCCTCGGTGATTTGTGCAATATTACCATCTTCCGTAGCAGGCAACAATTCAGGCGAAACTGGCGTGTCGATAACATCCAACAAGTTCTCACGCACCGACTCTTCCATTTGATTTTCACTTGCATATTGCACCATATATCTAATCAATGTTTTTGGAATTGAAGCATTTGCGGCGTACATGCTCATGTGGTCGCCATTATAAGTCGCCCAACCAAGTGCCAATTCCGACAAGTCGCCCGTACCAATCACCAAACCACCATGTTTGTTCGCTAAATCCATCAACAACTGAGTACGTTCGCGTGCTTGAGTATTTTCGTACGTAACATCTTTCACATCAGGGTTGTGACCTAAGTCGTTGAAATGCTGCATACAAGCATCTTTGATGTTAATTTCTACGAATGTAGCACCAAGTTTCTTAATCATCTCCACCGCATTGGTATAGGTGCGGTTAGTAGTACCAAAACCAGGCATAGTTACACCTATTATATTAGAGCGGTCGATGCCAAGTTTGTCGCACGTCTTAGCGCACACCAACAGAGCAAGCGTAGAATCCAATCCACCACTAATGCCTAACACCATAGTTTTCAATCCTGTATGGTGCAAACGAGTTGCCAATCCTGCAATCTGTATGTTGAATATTTCCTCGCAATTTTCCTCCATCTTTTCGTATGAAGGTACAAATGGCGTAGGCGAGAATTTACGACCCAATTCGGCAGTGAAAATCGGACAATCACAATCAACATAACGTGCCTCAATTGTGCTATTTAGAGGTGAAATACCTTGTTTGAATGTGCTATTCTTCTGTCTATCACCACTAATGCGCTCTATGTCAATATCAGCATAAACTATCTGACTCTCAGTTATGAAACGCTGACTTTTAGCAAGTAGCGCACCATTTTCTGCCACAATAGCATTGCCTGCATACACCAAATCAGTCGAAGATTCACCAAAACCTGCTGAACTATATACATAACCCGCAATCGTACGTGCCGATTGTTGTTTAATTAAATCAACCAAATAATTGTGCTTGCCAATCAATTCGTTAGAAGCAGAAAGATTGAAAATTATCTGTGCCCCCGACAATGCAAGTATTGAACTTGGAGGTATTGGAGTCCACAAATCCTCGCATATCTCTATACCAAAACTAAACTCCTCTGCTTGAAGCACTAAATTGCGTCCGAAAGGAATATCTTTTTGTCCTAACAAGTTAATCTTATCGCGCATAGTGTCAGTCGCAGAAGCAAACCAACGCATTTCGTAGAACTCATTATAATTAGGTAAATACGTTTTAGGTACAACCGCCAATATTTTACCCTTACGAATAACAATAGCACAGTTAAATAACTGATTGTCTATTCTCAAAGGAGCACCCAATATCGTAGTCAATCGAACTTCGGTCTTAGTGTATTCCAACACATCATTCAACGCCTCAAGTGTTTGGTCAAGAAGTAGATGCGACTGAAACAAATCGGCACAAGTGTAACCCGTAACACACAATTCAGGAAACACAACCACCGATGCACCATTTTCATCTGCCTCCGACATCAATTGTTCGATATGCGAAATATTCCATTCACAATCCGCAACTTTTACTTGTGGAATAGCAGATGCCACTTTAATAAAACCAAAATTCGTTTTCATAATATTTATTTATTTTAGAAGACATAAGTACATAAGAACATAATTTTCTTTTTCATTAAGAACCTTGTTGCTTTGCAACATCGGTTTCAAAGTACAAAAGAATGATACTTAGACTTATGTACTTTGTTAGCAGAGATGAACCATAGGTTCACAATGCCTTAAAACTAAACGCACAAAAACATTCAAAATTCACAGAAACAAACCTTATTTTCTTATGTACTTCTGTCTTTTGAATTTATTGTAAAATCAAATCATTGCACTAACAATCCCCACAAACGCCAAAACAATCAGCACCGCTCCCGTAATCTTATTCAACACCCAAAGTCCCTTTTCCTTAAACAACTTCGTACTCACCAAATTAACCAACAGCGTCAGCATCAACCACCACATAGTCGCTCCCAACAAAATAGATCCCATACCTACAATACTTAAAAATGGTTCAGCAGGGTTTACAATATTAAATCGAGCAAACAACCCAATAAATAAAAATATAATCATCGGATTACTAAAACACAACCCAAAAGCAGTGATATAATCACTAAACAAGTCGCCCTTAGAGTGTTTTCGCCTTTTGTGTTCGAGTTGTTTCAAAGGGTCTTTCGTATAGATATGAAAACCAAACACACCAATAATCAACGAACCTACAATTTGAATCCACAACTGATGCGCCTCGATAAACTCAATAATAAATCCCATACTGCAACCCACAAGCAAAGCATACACCAAGTCAGACGTAGTAGCACCAAGACCTGTAACCACGCCGTGCCACCGCCCACGAGTCACAGTGCGCTGTATGCACAACACTCCTAACGGACCTACAGGCACCGACACACACAATCCCACCAATATCCCTGTTAATATAGTTGTTAGCATTTTATTTTTTTGGAAGACAGAATAACATAAGAACATAAATTAAAATTTTGTTATTCTGTTCTTTTGTCTTTTTTTAATTTTTAATTAATTCAAACACTTTTTTATGTTCATCAGGATGAAACCAATGTATCTCCTCATCCCGATTGAACCACGATAATTGCTTTTTGGCATAGCGGCGCGAGTTCTGCTGAATCATCTGTATAGCAAATTCCCGACTCCATGTGCCATCGAAGTAGTTGAACATCTCTTTATAACCCACTGTATTTAGAGCATTCAATTCGCGCTGAGGGTATAATCCACGCGCCTCCTCCTCCAATCCATCATCAATCATCTGAAGCACACGACGATTTATGCGGTCATACAATTCTTCACGCTCACGATTGAAACCAATTTTCACTATCTTGAACGGACGCTGTTTTGCCTGTCCTGTATGCAATTCTGAGAATGGACGTCCTGTCTGAATACATACTTCCAAAGCATGCATTATGCGCTTAGCATTTGCCAAATCCACACGAGTGTAATGCACAGGGTCAAGCAACTGTAATTGCGCTCGCAGTCCCTCAATGCCTACCTCATTATATAAGTCAATCACATCTTGACGTACTTCGGGCAATATAGTAGGTATGTCGTCAATCCCTTTGCAGATAGCATCAATATAGAGCATCGAACCACCCACCAATAGGGCAGACCCACAGCGAGCAATCTCTTCTTCTATAATAGGCAGAGCATCAAGTTCGTATTGCCCCGATGAGTAATGCTCTGTTATAGAGCGAGTGCCGATGAAGTGATGCTTCACCCGTTGCAACTCCTCATCCGTAGGCGCAGCAGTACCGATTTTTGTTTCACGATATATTTGTCGTGAGTCTGACGATATAATCGCACACCCTAACCGTTCAGCAATACGCAGACTAATTTCTGTTTTGCCAACCCCCGTCGGACCCAATATGACAAATAAAGTATTCATAGTTTAGAGATTAGAGATTAGAGATTAAAGGTTAATTCCTCACTCTTCATTCCTCATTCCTCACTCTTCATTAATATAGGTCATCAGGTCCCATGTCGATGAAACCTTCTTCATCGAGTTCGTCCATGTCGAAGTCTTCATCGCCATAGAAATCTTCGCCAGTAAAACCGATAGCAGATGTAGGATTAGCGAGGAAATCATCTTCGGCAGTGATTTGTTTTGGAGCAGTACCTTTTGCTAATGCACAACGAGGTTTTTCTACTTCGCCAGGTATCACTTCTTTAAGTTCGATGAAGAACGAACGTTCCGACAAAATATCAAACATAAACAACAAACGATCGCCTTCGTCGTGGATAAATTCATCGAGATAAGTGCGTTCCATTACATATGAATCAGTCTCAGAGTTGGTATCCATCTCCATAAGAGTGATTTCTTCGCCCATTTCCCAGCCATTTTCACATACAAAAAACGAAGTCAATTGGTCTTTTGAGTATTTCACCGAGTCGAGAATTGCATTGTTGAATTCCAAAAAGGTAGCATCTGAGTTTATCTCTATTTCACGATAAAAGAGATCCACTTCGTCCGAAAGAATTAAAAATTTGTAAATCATATATTAAGATGTTTAGATGTTAGACACAAGACACGAGATGTGATAAACGAGACACATCTCGTGTCTATTGAAAACACAAAGTTACAAAAATTATTGTAAATAATCTGCAGATTTAATGATTTTTTTGTTTGATAAAAAAGTATTAACTTTGCATCCTAATTTATAAAATATGTTGTTATGAAGAAAAAATTATTTTTATTGTGGATATTATGTTTATTTTGTTTTAGTCAATTGTGGGCTGACGCAGGTATATGGCATTCAAGTATAAATCTTACTATTAATGGTCAATCTGCAGAGTATGAAATAACAAATAATGATACATTTGGAGATAGTAAATTACCTGAAATAATAAATTGTTATTCTACTGTATTGAGAATTAATAGTTTAACAGTTGATGTTTGGAAAGATAAAAGTGGTAATATTTGTGGTGGTTCTTATATTGTAAATTTAAGAGATTCTGCAAATAAAACTATAATTTCGCAAGTTTTAAAAATCACATGGGAAAGTGAAACAACCAGTGAGTATGGTAGTTTAAATCAAGTATGGAAAAATACAGAAGGAGTAGCGATTGATCTATCTCAATTACCTATAGGTAAATATTTGTTATCAATTAGAGGCAATATGACTGGTAGTTTGTCAAGTGATGATGGTTGTAGTGATAATTTTATGGACCAAACAATTTCATGTCAGTTTGTTATTGAGGATAGAATCTTAGAAGAAACATTGTTAACCTCAAATATGAATGGTTTTGTGGAGTATAGTGTTTTGGGTGATCAAGAGTGGTATTGGGATACTAATCGTAAATATGCAAAAATAAGTGGTTATAGGAGTGGAACTAATTATGATAATGAAGATTGGTTAGTTTCTAAATCTTTTGATTTGTCGAAAGCACAAAGTGCGACACTCTCGTTTACCCATATAATTAATTATGCAGTAGATATGCAAGCTGAACAAACTTTATGGGTGTCAACTAATTATGTGCAAGGAACAAATCCGACAACTGCAGCATGGACACAATTAAGTGGTTTTACTTATCCTGATGGTAATTCTTGGGATAAAGCTGAGTCGGGAGAAATTAGTATTCCTACTAAATTTTTGAAAGACAATGTATCGTTTGCATTTAAATACACATCAACAACTTCAGGTTCTGCAACATGGGAGGTTTATAATTTTACTTTGAAAGCTTCAAGTGAGATTAAAACTCCAGTTTATACAATTGAGGTTAAATCGGATAATGTTGATTATGGAACAGTTTCGGGAGGAGGTAGTTATGAAGAGGGTACGATTATAACTATTACTGCATCGGCAAAAGAGGGTTATGAATTTGTTCGTTGGAACGATGAATCAATCGGAAATCCACGTCAAGTTACAGTAACAAAAGATGCTACTTATACTGCTTATTTTGAAAAAATAGAAGAAGATAAACCTGAATATCAAGATTATTATGTTTCGGTAGAAGGTAAGTTTGGTGCTGCATTGAAAACTGCATTAAATAAAGTTATAAAAAATCATAAAGATGTGGGGTATGGTGGTTTGTATGAGGTGTATGAAACAGCCGATGATAAAGATGGACAAGTGTGGGACATGTATTCTACTTGCACATGGTATCATGGAAACAAAAAATGTGGTAACTATTCTAATGTCTGCGATTGCTACAATCGTGAGCACACCATACCACAATCATGGTTCGATGAGCGTACACCGATGAAATCCGATGCCTTCCACGTATACCCAACTGACGGAAAAGTAAATGGCATTCGCAGCAATCACCCTCATGGCGAAACCAATGCATCGCCAATCGGAGGTAGTGCATTAGGTAAAATTGGTAAATCTTCTGTGTCGGGTTATTCGGGTACGGTGTATGAACCAGATGATGAATATAAAGGCGACATTGCGCGCACCTATTTCTATTTCGTCACATGCTATGAAGACCAACTCTCAACTTTCGACCGCAATGATGTGCTCACAGGCGATACCTATCCTTCATTGACATATTGGTTTTACAATCTTATGCTTGATTGGCATAGAGAAGACCCAGTGTCGGATAAGGAAAAAGTGAGAAATGATGCTGTATATGAGCATCAAAAGAATCGTAATCCGTTTATTGATTATCCTGAATTGGTAGAGCATATTTGGGGAGATAGAAAGTCGGAAGTATTTTATTTTAATTCAACTGCAATTGATGATGTAGAAATAGTGAAATATGATGTGATTGTAAGTGATGGTCGAGTGGTTATTTCGGGATTGAATAGTAATGATGTTATGTTGGTAGATTTGTCTGGTAGAATATTGCATTATGCAGAGGTTGAAGGAGATACTTATAGTGTTGCTGTTGAGCAAAAAGGTGTTTATTTGTTGCGTATAGATAATGCTGTAATTAAGATAATATTTTGATAATTAGTAATTTGTGAATAATAAAAAATCCGTTTTCGGCAGTGAAAACGGATTTTTTGTTTTATAGTATTTCGTTGATTCGGCGCATTGCTTCGGCAGTGGCTTCGTAGGTGTTGAAAGTGGTTAGTCGGAAGTATCCTTCGCCGTATTGTCCGAATCCTACACCAGGTGTGCCGACTACATAAACTTTATTGAGAAGGAAGTCGAAGAACTCCCATGAGGTCATGCCGTTAGGGCATTTGAGCCAAATGTAAGGCGAGTTGTGTCCGCCTGTGTAGAAGATACCTTTTGCTTCGAGTACGTCGGTGATGAGTTTGACGTTGCGTTTGTAGTATTGGATGTTTTTGTCGGCTTCGGCAAGACCTTCAGGTGAGAGTGCTGCTTCGAGACCGCGTTGAGTCATGTATGGTGCACCATTGTATTTAGTGGTTTGGCGTTGTTGCCATAGGCGGAGAAGAGATACTCCGTCGCGGATAAGGTCTTTTGGTACAACGGTATAACCGCTACGAACGCATGTGAAACCTGCTGTTTTTGAGAGGGAATTGAACTCGATGGCGCATGTGCGTGCTTCGGGTATGCTGAAGATAGAGTGAGGGCAATCGGCATCGGTGATGAAGCGTTCGTAGGCGTTGTCGTAGAGGATTACGGCATTATGTTTATTGGCATAATCGACCCATGCTTGCATTTGAGCGCGTGAGAGAGCTGCGCCTGTTGGGTTGTTAGGTGAGCAGAGGTAGATGAGGTCGGATGGGAAGTCGGGTGGTGCAGGGAGGAAGTTGTTGGCTTCGTTGCATTCGAGGTAGATGATGCGTTGTCCGTCCATGAGTGATGTGGCTTTGTAGAGCGGATAGACAGGGTCGGGGAGGAGGACTGTGCATGTGCCTTTCTCGAATATGTCGGTGATGTTGGCAATGTCTTCGCCGATACCATCGCCGATGGTGATTTCGTCGAGGTTGAGGTCGATGTTGTAGTTACGGTAGTAGCGTTGTACGGCTTCGCGTGCGAATTTGTAACCAAGTTCAGGACCGTAACCACGGAATGTTTCGGCATGTTTGAGTTCTTCCATTGCGTTGATTACTGCATCAGCAATTATTGGTGCGAGTGGACGTGTTACGTCGCCAATGCCAAGTTTGATGAGGGGTTTGTCGGGGTTGGCTTTCATGAATTCGACTGTGCGACGTGCTATTTCGGTGAAGAGATAGTTTTCTTCGAGTTTTGCGTAGTTTTTGTTGATCATATTTATCAAGATATTTAGATGCGAGACACGAGATGTGTGGCTTGCTCGGTTTCGCTTGTTTTTTTATTGTGAATACACAATGAGAGTGTGTATTTAGAAGTTGATTGTACCTCGGAAAACTTCGGTTGCGGTGCCTTGCATTAGGACGTGGTTGTCATCGCGATAGGTGATTGTGAGGTCGCCTCCGATGAGGGACACGGTGATTGGTGTATTTTTAGGCGTGCGATCGAGGTGGGTGAATGCGACGACTACGGCGCAAGCACCTGTGCCACAAGCGAGTGTTTCGCCTGAACCTCGTTCCCATACTCGCATGCGGAGGTGGGTAGGAGAGAGTTGTTTGACGATTTCGGTGTTTACTCGGTCGGGGAATAGTGGATGGCGTTCCCAAAGTGGTCCGAGTTGGTGGAGCGGATAGTTGTCGATGTCATCGATGGGGAGTATTAGGTGTGGGTTGCCCATGCTGACAGCGGTGCCTTTTAATGAGGAATGAGGAGTGAGGAGTGAGGAATTGTTAACCCCTTCCGCCCTTTGGGCTTGTCCTCCTAAGACAGGGGGACAATATGGTGCAGTTGCATCATATTGAGCTTCAATTGAGATTGGTTGGTTGATGAATGGGGCATCGGTGAGTATAGGGATGTCGGTTGGTTGTAGGGATGGGATGCCCATGTCGACAGTTACGCTTTCGACGATGTTGTTGTTGAGATGAAGGGTTAGGTGTTTTATTCCGCTGAGGGTTTCGACTGATAATGCATAATTATTTGTCAGACTTGTCGGACGGATTGAATTATTTGAAATATATGTTTCGTAGTAGTATTTGCCTACGCAGCGGATTGCGTTTCCACACATTCGTCCTTCGCTACCATCGGCATTGAACATGCGCATTTGGCAGTCGGCAATGTTGGATGGTAATATAAGAACAACGCCATCACCTCCGATGCCTGTGTGGCGGTCAGAGGCGTGGCGTGCGAATTGTTCTATGTTGTCGGGCATTGGGTTGGCGATACAATTGAGGTAGATGTAGTCGTTGCCAATGCCGTGCATTTTTATGAATTCGATCATAATGAGGAATTAGGAGTGAGGAATGAGGAATGTTTCATTCTCAAATTACTCTTCGTCTTCTGGTTCTGCCATGTTGTGGAATACGTTTTGAACGTCTTCGTCCTCTTCTATGCGTTCGATGAGTTTGTTCACGGCTGCCATTTGTTCTTCGTTGAGAGTTTTAGTATCGTTAGGGATACGAACGAATTCAGACGATGTGATTTCGTAACCGTTGTCTTCGAGGTATTTTTGGATGGCAGAGTTTTGTGCGAATTCGCCATAGATTACGATATCTTCGTCATCTTCAACGATTTCGTCAACGCCATAGTCGATGAGTTCGAGTTCAAGAGATTCGAGGTCAAGATCTTCTTTTTTAGCAATGTGGAATACGCATTTGTGTTCGAAAAGGAATTCGAGAGAACCTGATGTACCGAGAGAACCACCGAGTTTGTTGAAGTAGCTACGTACGTTGGCAACAGTACGAGTAGTGTTGTCGGTAGCAGTTTCGACAAAGATAGCGATACCGTGAGGGCCGTAACCTTCGTAGTTCATTTCTTTATAGTCGGTGTAGTCTTTTGATAATGCTTTTTTGATAGCGCGTTCAACGTTTTCTTTAGGCATGTTTTCTTTTTTAGCAGTAGCCATAAGAGCACGGAGACGTGGGTTTGTGTCAGGGTCGCCACCACCAGCTTTGGCAGCGATAGTGATTTCTTTACCGAGTTTAGTAAACACGCGGGCCATGTTGCCCCA
>JAEIGA010003747.1_pt1 | contig 23678 bp, 20 predicted proteins | sample 9270691 | NCBI WGS metagenome assembly JAEIGA01 (sample SAMN17057246, study PRJNA624740) | gut metagenome | biome: biome; isolation source: fecal sample | host: Bos grunniens | place: China: Xizang | collected 2019 | reverse complement strand
GTGACCGACTCGACCTTCACGGCGGCGGCTGTCTCCGTGGTGGACTTCGACGGTGACGGGCAGTTCAGCCAGTGGACGGTGGACGAGACGGGAACCATAAAGGAAATAGTCGAGGACTAAGGGATATTAAAATCTACAGTTCTCAAGGAATAATCCGAAAATCCAATATAAATAGAGTAGGGCCATAAATTTTATATTCAAAAGGAAGAGAATCTTAATTTAAGGTATGTAGTTCACTTTATATTAGGAGCCAAAGGTATAGAGAGCAACCAATAGGTTAAAACATATCAAACATTATGATTTGGCGTTTTTATTTAGGCAAGAATAAAATAGTTTTTTATCTTTATAATTTATATCAATTTATGAAAAAATATTATTACTATTCTCTTTTGACATTCATTATATTTACTATTATTTCGTGTCAGAAGAATGATTTACCAAATGTTGAGTATTCAGAACAAAGTCAACCAACGATTCTCTTGAACGAGGTTGCTGTTATTGGAGAGAAATTACCGAATCCATATTCTATTGAGAATATGCGTAAAGCCTACGAAAACATCAAGCCCAGAACAAAAACATCTAGTAATGAAGACTTGCAAGCAACCCATCATTACATTAAGTTTATTCCTAAGAGCGAGGTGGATCTTATAGAAATCCAGAATCTTGATGCGTTGGAATTGTTTCTGTACCCATTAGATCACGAAGTGTCAGATGGTAGGATTGATGTCGATCCGAACTATTCAGTAAATGGATTTCAGCATAGATGGGCATATGTACCTATTGGCTATGATCTCACTGGCCTGAAATGCGAATATGAGATTTTGTATGACATATATTCTCCTATGGATGATATTCAGACAAGAAGTATTGGGTCAGACTTCTGTGATGAATTAGAAAAAGAAGCTCATCGGTTATGTGGTATGGAATTAGAAGAGGTACCACAGACAAAAGCTTCGAAAGTAACACCTGGTGGCCGTATTACATTCTGGGATAATCATACTAATTCATACGTGGGTTGCAAAGGACTATCCGTTCAGGCTGTTCGCCTTACTCATAGCTCCTATGGGCATTGTGATGATAATGGATATTTTACAATAGACGATTCTTTCAAATATAAATTCAGTTATCAGATTCATTTCAGTCGTACTGACTTTATTGTGAGAAGAAATGACAATACAAGTGAAGTCGTTTATAAATATTCTGGTTATCTTGGGGATATTACAAAAACCTTTGGTCCAGGAGATGAAGCTACATTTTTTGCGAGAATCACGCGAGCAGGAGTGTTATATTATTATGAAAATATTGATGATTTAAGGCGTCCTCCTTTTAAGAGCGATAAGAATACTGGACGACTGGCTATACATGCTAATCTCAGCAACGACCCTGATTGTTTAGGACTCTTTACATATAATGGCCGCTTTATCTTCTCTGATAGACCGATTATTAAAGTTTATCAAAAAGATAAATCAGGAGCACAGTATAATCATAGGGATGTGTTCGCAACAACTATACACGAACTTACTCATGCTGCACATTGGAGGGTTGATCGTGATGCATTTTATGCAACAGATAAGAATGTCGTAGAGTCTCTAGCCCGCGGCGTACAATGGTATCTTACTAACAAGGAGTATACAGGTGGTACTTATAATCCACAATATTATAGACAAACATATACTGGTGTAATCCCTGATTTAGTAGATGGTTATGGCACTACTACAAGCTATTGGTATGGCCATTGGAATGTGGATGGTGAGCATAGTACAACTGTGTCAACAAAATCTTACTATGATAAAGTAACAGGATATTCTGTTGCGGAAATAGAAGAATCAGCGTTAAAATCAAGGACATGGGAACAATGGTATGAAAATATTTATAGTGATACATCAAAATCAGATAGAAATTATGTACAAGACGTATTCAATTATTGGGATTCTATTTAGTGTTTTACTGTTTGCTGCGTGCTCAAAACACGAACCTATAATAGATGGCCCTGAAACACTTCCGAAAGAAATTTATTATATAAAGAATAATACAGCATCTGATATCTCGGTTTCAGGATTTAAAGGGATTTGCTTTTACAACTATACGATCCCCGTGGGCAAGAATGAGAGAACGGACTTAGTAGACGCTGATTCTGCGTGGGTATTTGTAGGGGAAAGAATTGTCCAAAAGATGTATCTTAAGGATACTCACGAAAGGAATTTCTTATCTTCAGAGAATTATTCACTTCTCAAAGTTGAAGATAATTCTGTGAGCTATCAGTTTACATTTGAAGATTCGGATATAAATCAGCAATAAAGTATTAGCCTCCGTTACAGGAATATTGATGTAATGGAGGCTATTCTTATGATGAAGTAGATATCAAGAGATTAGAGCTTTTAGTTTACATAAATTCTCAAATCTCTCGTTTAATTCTTCATGCAACTTTTGAGACTCTTTTATATATGATTTTGCAGCCTTCAAAAGTTTGCGGTTTGTTCGTGTTATTTCGTAATTTAGTTTCAGGATAGGGATGCATAAAGGTAATATTAAGCCACTGGCTATAACAAATGTAAGGCTCAAAAATTTTGCCCATTCAACACTGAACAAGATATCGTTTTTAAATAAGTCATTCTGTATCCAGCAGATGACGAATAGAAATATCACCACTAATATAAAATGAATAAAATTGAAATAGTGGGTGAAAATGCAATTCCCTCGTTTAGAGTATTTTATCATTGCAACTATTCCCACGAGAATAATACCAATAATATATATAAGATTCATTATGGGAGTACTGACATCAAAATAGTTTACAATTCCTATAGTCGCCAGCATACAAGTAAATATTATAATACAAGTTTTGGGTTTGAACTCATATCGAATAATACTAGTTTCTTCTGTCCTCTTATCAATGGAAATGAAATAATGTCCCCAAATTAGTCCCCAATATGTATATGATACAATAGCAGTAAGTGTTATGACATTGATGATGAGTTGGTCGTTAGATTGACCGAGGCAATCAGCGGAGAGAATAAATATACCAAATAAAAAAGCATATAAAAATGAAGAAAAAAATTCAAGGCTGTCAGTCTCAATCTTTCTATGTAAGCTTTCGACAGTTTTCTTTTGCTCTAGATATGTGTTGTAAAAAGTGACAGTCTGGAATTGTAATACATTCACTAATTCGAGCATCCTTAGTTTGTATGGATTTTTCTCTTCGCTAGAATCTGCAATAAATTTGCTGAGTAATTTCAAATTTTCGGTTTCATGTTTATGTATTCGTTCTCCTTGTACCTTATTTAGAAAAACTAAAGCCCTATTACAAATCATATGTAATAGCACTTGCATAAAATTACTGCTTTCTGATTGCGTTTGAATTGTGCCACCTGTGGTTTTTGTACTAAAAAAAGCACAAGATGGACCATGTCATTACCGTTGCTACAAATGTCGCACTATTTCCATCAAGAAAAACTGCCGAGCTATCTAACAGCATTATCATAGATTATTTCTTGTGATGATTCAATAAGGTAATTGAATTGTTCTTTTAGTATAGCTACGCGATCCGGATCGTTGAAACTAGCAAAAGCACTATGCTCCTCTGCTCCGATTTCTCTTCTATACATTTTGTCATCTCCGATGGTGAAGTGAAATTGGGGACTCAGAGCCGGATTTAATCTATATAAAATAATCCCTTTATTGTTCAATTTCTGCTCCCACATTTCCATTATGCTATCGGAAATATTTTCAATGGTCTCGGTGTGTTGTAAGATAATGGTAAGTTTGGTGTTCTCTTTATTCAAAAATTGATTAATCTGAGTATGAAGATCGCTGATAGGGTTGTAATCTCCTTCTTCAACACTATTATTTACCCTATCTTCAAAGTTTGTATTGAAGATAGAGCCCTCTCCGCAGTACATAGATATGTTTGTTGAATATTTAAAAATCTCCTTCATGATAATAGCATTATTGCCTCTATCATCATTCCAAAGCAGTGAAGGACGCTGCTCCCTAGCTGCGGTTTCAATTTCAGTATTGTACTCTTGATATCTCATTCAATGAAAAAATATTGCGCTAAGTTAGGAAATATTTTAATTATTCTAAACATTTATTTAAATAATATCGGAATTTTAGATTTTTTCTCCGTATATAGATTCCAAACTATTCACAATGTCTTCACATAAAAGTTCTTTACTGTACTGTGAAATCAATTCATCTGGAAGCGAATCGATATTCCTGCAATAATTAATGATTGAATTATTGCCCTCAATTAGTTTTGTTACCAAATGCGCAGCGAAGTCTCTATAAATGGGCACGAGATCATTATATATTTTATTTATTAGTGCAAAATAAACGAAGTCAAAACCACTTCCATATAGGTTTTGGTGGTTTTTTAAAGAAAGCAATTGTGTGTATAAGAATGATTCTTCTATGTCCGGATTAAAAATTTGGCTGTTTATATATGAAATAAAGAAACTGATGTAATACCTTGATATTTTAATATCGGAAATAAGGCATTTTAAATAATCCTGTATGGTTTTTTGAAGAACATGCTTGCTCTCTTCGTCATCATAACTATATGAAATGTCATAAATGCTGGTATAATCAATACGACCATTGATTTCTGTAATAAATCCACTTTTAACAATTGAGGCAATGTTATTACTCTGGGAATTCACGCATTCTTCCCTAATTGTATTCTTGTGAATGTAACCCAAATTTTTAATATCCCTATTTACAAGAGTGGGATCAACTCTGATGGCGACTCCTTTAGTCATGGACTCGTAAGAATACGCTTTAGCGATATCCTTAGAAGTAAATATGGTACCATTAAACCGATCATTATTTTTATGTGGTAAAATTAAAGCCAGAATTTGTCGAATTGTACAATTCTCATCTTTAGAGATGCTTGTAATATCCGTATCTTTATCTATGGCGCCTAGTGTCCCTTTGCAAATTGAACCACGTATATAGATGTTTTTCGCCATCAATTCTTTCCTAATTTGGTCGAGTGCATTGATGAGTGTATCTAACAAGGATGACTCCAAGTATGCACAGTCGCTATATATATATGCAAATATACCAGTATGGATTTGCAGTGCTTGTGAGATTGCACATGAGAAGTCTCCTATATAGCGCATATATTTCTCCGCATTCTTCGCTGCATTCTTTGTTCCAAGAATGTCTATGAATGAAATGTAACCCATAATCCCTATTTTCTGATGTATATCAAATCCAAATATTCTGCCACTGGAATAAATCGGTTGATTTTAGCTATGGGGCATATGATGTATTTGCCGATTTTCATTTTTGAGCCCTTGAAGACAGAGTCAAGTCTTTTGCATGCATCAAGCGACTTGGGACGTTTGCTAATACGAGCTAAAACGAATGCACCACTTAAATTTGGTAAACTTTCAAAGTATTCTTCAATCTCCTTAATTGGTAATTGGTGATATAGACGATGTTTCTTGACTTGCTCCTTGATCGGTGGTGGTGTTCCGCCATTAAAGCTCTCTGTCAGAGATAGCCAGCATTTAACATAGTCTTCACAGTTAATCTTCTTGCCAGTTCTAAAGAAACTGGCAAGTGCTATATATCCTGCGTTTGCTTCTGACCATAAACCCTTATATTCACAGAAGTTATTTTTGATGTATTCAACTTTTACCTGAGAGAATTTACGTCTTGTCTCAAGATTTGTTGTGTCAGGAAAGCCGGTGAAAGTATTATACATCATAATGTCCATCATGATATCTTCAATGGTGTTGAATACGGATTCAGAAACCGAAGTCATTTCAATTGAAGCCATAGAACTGCCTTTCGTATTAAGCTTATTTTGGCCATTATGACTGTGTGGTGTTATCTCGACGAAATGAGATAAAGGTGCATCTTGAGCTTGATTATATAGTGTGTTAGACGGATATTCATAAAAATTAACGAATATCCTGATATCGTTAAAGGTTTGTAAGACTATGGGGATTAAATTCTGATCAACCGGAAAATCTTGAATCTGTACGGTTACCTTGTATGGGAGGGTGTCAGTAAGAGCATAGATTTGCTTCCGATAATCATTAATGTGTCTGTTGATGTCATCTTTGGCATTGTATAATTTCCTGGATGCTGTGGAATCTTTGGAATCTCTTTTATCCTTGATAAGGGATACAATAACACATCTATTAAGTGTTTCAATATTTGCACTTGCCACAAAGTCCTGTCTGCTTTTCATGATGTTGAGTTTTAATGTTGTTCGCTGGGATTGCTTACAAATATACGAAATCATTGGCTTAATGTGAGCAAATTGCTATTAAATTTTCCATTGTCATTGAGATTTATAATGTGGCGCAGCCAGGATTAATGTAGATATGTATATGTTTGTCTTTCGTGCTGCACTATTAATGGGGATGTAATGTCGTTTTCCGGCTGCCACTGATGTATCGCGAAGGTATGTGACGCTGGCAAGCCGTCAATGCACCGTGCTCGTGGGTCTCGCATCTGTCTTCTGCGAAATAGACACTCCCTTCGGAGTTTCGATTTCCCCTCGACTGCCTTGTCGGCTTGTCCTCGTCCACCTTCTCTATGCTCAACATCACCGGCCTCCCGGAAAGGGTGAGGATGGTGGTGAACTGAAGTTCAATCACTTAATCCAGTAAGAAATGGAGAACAGCAATCAGGTCCAGCAGGACAACGGGAACCTCTCGATCTATGACAGGGTCAGGACGGTGCCCAAGGAAGCCATGACCGAAATCGAGGGCGGAAGACTCAAGGGAAACAGCAGCATCACCCCAATGTGGCGAATCAAGAAACTTACAGAGGTGTTCGGCCCCGTCGGATTCGGATGGTACACCGAGATCGTCAGGACTTGGACGGAAGCCAGCGAGAGCGGCGAGATGGCCGTCTTCGTGGATATCAACCTGTTCGTAAAGATCGACGGACAGTGGAGCAGACCGATCTTCGGAAACGGCGGAAACAAGCTTATCGCCAATGAAAAGAAGTACGAGAACGGTTAGCAGGTATACGTCCCATATCTTGATGACGATGCCTACAAGAAGGCTTATACGGACGCGCTCAGCGTGGCGGCGAAGGCACTAGGTGTTGGCGCGGATGTCTATTTCGAGAAGGACAGGGATAAGTATGCTTCCGAGGGCAAGACGTCTTCTGAAAAGACGCATCAGGCGCCATCAAGGCCGGTCCTCTCCTCAAAGGGAAAGGACTGGAAGGCGGCGGTGGCCTTCACTGCATCCCAGACTGATAGTGCCGAGGTCATATCGGATAAGATCCGCAGCAAGTACACCATCACGGATGATGACCTTGACCTTCTTCTGAGGCAGTCAGGCAAGAAATACTAAACATTATCGGCTATGGCATACAGAGTAATCAGACCGGCCACGCATCAGGACTGGCTGGACGAGCGCAAGAAGGGAATCGGCTCTTCGGAGGCGGGTACGATCATGGGCGTGAACCTCTTCGACACGCCGTATAAGCTGTGACGGCGCAAGACGGGTGTGGACGGGCCGATAGCGTCCAGTGAGGCGATGGAACTGGGCCATCACATCGAGCCGGCCGTGGCAAGCATGTTCGCGGCGAGGACCGGAGCCTTCATCCGTGAGGACAGCGCGGGTGACTGGATCGCGGTGGACACCAAGAAAGACTACCTTAGAGTTTCCCCTGACAGGATCTACTATGCTGCCGGAGACAGGCACATCAAGAGCCTGCAGCGCATCCTTGAGTGCAAGACCACATCCATAGCTGTGAATCCGGAGGAATTCCCGGTGTACTGGTACTGCCAGCTTCAGTACCAGATGGGAGTGATGGGACTGAAGCATGGTGCCGTTGCATGGATTTCATCGTATCCTAGGCTGAACTTCGGCTACAAGGAGTTCGACTTCAATCCGGAATTCTACAAGGCTATGGTCGAGCAGCTGGAGGTCTTCTGGCTGATCAACATACAGGGAGGGATCGCTCCTGACGACATCAATTCGGAGGACACATTGATCAGGAATCCCACGGCAAGTGCGGGAGTTGCCGTACAGGCGGATGCCAATGTGCTTGCAGCATACAACGGCCTGAAGCAGATCACAGCTGAGATCAAGGCGCTGGAGAATACGCGTACATCACTGGAGGATGACCTGAAGATGGCGATGGGCGCCGCGGAAACGCTGGTGAGTCCGACAGGCGAGGTGATGGCCCTGTGGAAGAACACCAAGCAGACCATGAAGTTCAACGCCAAGGCCTTTCAGGAGGCGGATCCCGCGGGATATGCGAAGTATATGGAGCCGACGGCATCGACAAGAAGATTCACAGTTAAATAACCATTAAAGACATAAAGAAATGAGTGCAAATGATTCATTCATCGGTCAGATCGACCTCCTGATGCTTCCTTCGGCAAGGATGCAGACAGTGGATAACGAGGAGTGCATAGTCATTCCCAAAAGAGCCAATCCTGCAATCTATACCACGCAGACAAAGTCCGGACAGGACAAGGCGCTGCTTGACATCTTCGTCAGGGCGACACAGAACGGCCAGTACGGAAACACCCACTTCGTGAAGGCCAATGTGGGTAAGACGAACAGGGAGAAGTACGGCATCTCCAAGGGGGAACTGCCCAGATATTCGCCTATCCTTGGAAACCTCAGGCCATATACCGGAGGGCAGCCGCCACAGGAGCCGAAGCCGGCAGCCGTTGATGACGATGACCTTCCGGAAGGAGGATTCAAGGGATTCTGACGGGAGGGGCTGCAAGGCCCTTCCCCTGATTTCAATGACACCAGATAACAGCAGGACATGACGACGGTAGACATAAGGACCACGCCGGAATACAGGGAGGTGTTCGCGTGGCTCAGAGGCGGGGACGAGACCCCGGATCCGGAGATGGAGAACAGATTCTTCGACCTGATCACCGAGGCGGTGGCAGAGAGGCTCATCGCGGGAAGGAAGGAATACGAAAGACGTCTGCGTGCAGCAGAGAGGGGAGAACGGCGTTCGAGGCCGGTGCCCGCCTGTCTGAGCATCAGGGCTATGCTGGAGGCTTCCTGCGGAGCGCCGCTGCCTGCGGGAGAAGAACATGCGGCAGGCGTGATGCCGGTGGATGGTATGTCTGCGCAGGCCTCTCTGGGGGAATGTGGGCAGGAGGCCGCCGCTGAGGATGTGTCGTCTGAACTTGACAGCGTGCTGCTGGCGAAGGCTCTCAGGCATATGGCTGTCTTGGAGGAGAAGGAACTTACCCAGTCTCAGATCCAGTGCATCCTGTACATCGCCTACGGAGTGAGGCTCGCTCTGAAGGGGCAGAGGCTGACAGCGGAACATCCGCAGATGTGGCTGTACGGACCGGTATTCCCAAGGGCGTACAACCGTCTGCGCAAGGATGACGGTGACGGCTACGAGGAGTACGACGATCTGCGCAGCAACCATCCCGGCATCTTCAAGTATCTGACGAACTGCTTCCGCAGATATGCCTGGACCAAGGCCTGCATCCTGGTGTCTCCTCACATTGCCGACGGATCTCCGTGGGCTGACACCAGAAAGTCCAATCCTGACAGTTGGGGTGCCCGTATCGAGGACGACCTTATCCGTGAATGGTTCCTCCCGAGGGTGTGAGCTCCTCTAGATGACGAATCAGCCATGAGCTGTGTTCCCTGACTTCATGCTTGGGAAGTGTGGCTGCCTCGTTTTTTCGGACGCGAATATACTATCCTCCGCCCTGGCCGCGTAAAGGACTGCGCTGCGCGGTCTGCTCGCTTGCCTGCCGGATGCTTGAAAAATCTCCACGCCCTGCGGGGTAGTATTTCCCTGCGCATTCCTTGACTGCGTGGGGCGGACGTACTGTCTTGCATCCGTAAAAATCAAGTTCAACCACCTTAAACCAAGCTATTATGAATACAGGCAACTACATCCAGCTTTCAGGCAGACTTACAGCAGACGTTACTCCCAACGAAGGAAAGACATTCGCACGGTTCACGCTCGCGAAGAACTTCACCAAGGAAGGCAAGTCCTCGCGCTTCTTCCGCTGCGTGATATTCAGGAAGGAGTTCGATGATAATCAGCAGACCATTCCTTGGGACCTTCTCACGAAGGGTCAGGAAGTCCTCCTGACCGGAAAGCTCCATCCGAATACATGGACCGACAAGGACGGCACCGAGCATCAGGACATCGAGATTGTCGTCAACAAGATACGCGACCTGGCTGAGGCATAGCCGGGCCGCAGGATTCCTACCGGCGTTCTGCCGGACTTGCTAGCCGTTCGGCACTGAGGAGCGTCGTGATGACGTGAACCTCTATCCCCCAGGAAGGTGACCTGAATAAGGTCGCCTTCTTTCTCATCCATCATCCCGCCGCACCCAACGTCCAGCAGCGTGGGCTTCTGCTCGGTGCTCACTTTCTGTCCCCGTGCTCCGCCCGGTTCGGCTCCGCCTCTCACAAAGCGATGCCGAACGCCGCTGGACGTTGACAGCCGTTTACTGTACGCCCTGTAATTCCGGTACAGAGGTGCTGTGCCTGAATTACGGGGCAAAGTTAAACGGCGGGCCAGACCGCATAAAGTTAGACAAAATGAAAAGAACGACAACATTAAAGGAAATCATCAGATCTGCGGATCATAGGATTGCAGTCATTGAGGAAGGACCTGATTTCGATGCCATGAGTGACGTGGAGATTCGCATAGCACTCTCCAGAAGACGACTCGAAAGGGTGTGCCTGGAACTCGCAGGCCGGGAGGAGAAGCTGTTTGTAAACGAGGTTGTCTACAGGATGGCAAGGACAGGAAACCGGATCTACAAGAAGAGGGAGATCAGGAATCTTATATATGCTTCAGGCAACTCCATAAGGATGAAGGATCATGTGCCCTTTATATACATAGACCATATCCTGTCGATGTTCGGCATCGAGTGGACGAGGGATATGAATGACAGACTCAAGGAGTGGGCAGTCAGGCCGTCGATATTTAAGGCCGTGATAACAGGAAGGATATACAATGAAGAGACTCTCGTGAAACGCATCGCCTCCCAGATATATCGTATCAAGAATGTCGAATGGAAGGTATTGAGACGCTATCTCTGCACTATGTATCCCTATTTCTCGCTATATGACATAAATGTCTTTACGAAGGATTTTACATCCTCATTGAGAGTGATTCTGGAAGCCAACGAGGACCAGGATTACATCAGAAGATCCGAGCGACTGGAACTGATCCGTGACACCCTTCAGAATGCAGCCGTGCTTTCCAGGGTAATCAATCTGAAATGGTCCGAGAAAAGGATGCGGAATGAGCACATCAGGATGGTAAAGGAAATAATGTCCCTGGATGAGAAAGAGAAATCAGAGGAACCGATATACGGGCAGACGGTGGAAGAGGAGCACATCAGTATGCTCAACAGCGAGAAGGAAGTGTTTCTTGAAGGAGTGTCAATGTCTCATTGCATATATACGAATTATTACTCCCGTATTAAGCAGGGCTTCTATATGGCATTCCATATGACCGCTCCTGAGGAGTGCACCATAGGGGTCGCGGTTGACGGAGAGGGGAACCCATATCTTCATCAGGCATACGGAATCAGGAATGCACGATGTGAGGAGACGACATACCAGATGATACGGGAGTTCGTGGACAGAAGACGTGAGGCCATAGCCGGCCTTCTCGGTGAGAAAAGAACGGCTTTGGGAGTTTCATAGACACCTGTATGTACAGATGACCTTCTCCTGGAGGTAACGCATGACAGAGGAAGATATGACAGGCGGCTGGGAGCCCCTTTCCCAGCCGCCTGATGACAGAAGCGGCTGTGCGACCGGCCACATTCTGTAATCTGTGAAAATAAATAGCGTGGACTGATACACGCTGTAGTCTCACGGCTTATCGAAGGCCTTCACCTTACAACGGAATCACGCCCACGCTAAACGCAGGCGCTCATGCACGTTGTCTCCAGGTTCATAAAGAGTTCGATAATTCTGAGACGGATCCAACAGCAAAAACGCTATGTATTATATATGTCTATGTTGTTTTTCCTTGCGGAGAATGCAAATATAGATTATTTCCTTCAAAGAATCTTCATTTATTCTTTATTCTTGTCTTCATCCTGTCAAACTTAAGGTCTTCTATACTCTTGATGCAGGATGCAATCGTCTGATACTCAATCGCAGATTATCTGTGATGTCAAACTTTTGGGTTTGTATGTCAAACTTATATTGGCTACCTTTATTTGATTTATGCCTGACCTGGGGTATATTGTCATAAACATATGGCTGTAATCCCAAAGACATGTGTAAATTTGTATCCGGCATCGGAGGTTATGGCACTGGCCGGTGCCCTATGCGTCCGATGACCCGATGGGAGCTCTTTTGTCACCCCGGATTTGCAGGAACCTGTGCGCGCACTCCTCAATCCATTGTTTCATCATACGGCCCCATTTACGTATGATGAAATACGCTATGCCAATTGGATGAGGAACGGTTCATGCGATGACGGGGTCCCGACGGACAGAGCTCATAGGGGTCTTCGGACAGAGATTGCCAGTTATTAACATTCAGTAAGACAGATTACCGGTAAGATGCACGAGCTGTAAACAAGACTTTTAGTATGAATCACAGATTGACAGAAGACATGTGCGGCCCTGTGTCGGAAGGACACGACGAACTGACCGCACAGCTGCTTATCGCACGGAAGGCAGCATTAGACGCTACAGCCGCAGCATTGCAAAGCATAATACTGCAGCAGAAACTGACGATAATGACGGATTCCCCCTGTGGGGGAAACATATCTGATGCCAAGAAGCATCTGGTGGATGCTATGGTTGATCTTGCGGTCGCATCATCGTACGGTTCTTATCCGGTTGCCAAGAATATACTTGCCGGATACGGTCTGGATGATATGATCTGATGGTCTGTTTTTATTTCATGGGACAGCGGCAGATGAGGCCGCTGTCCTTTTTATTCCCTTGCCTAAGACTTGGCTGCATTGCAGACAGGTAAGGCTCTGTATTTCCTATAAAACCACCATATTATTTCAGCCTCTATTTCTTCGGATGCTACCTGCAATATAGTTTATATTCAAAATTCCGGGTTTTCTCTCCTGCGATCCGCAAAAGTGGTATCTCCTATGATTAAGGCAAGGACCGCGTCCATTCGGACTCTCACGGATGCGGATGAATCCGCCGTAAACAAAAGCGCAGGTATCTCTGCGTTTTCTTTCGCTGATCCTTGCCTTTCCATCTGTCGATTCCATATATGCTCCTGCAATGGAGGAAAACCCTGGAAAACCTTGCAAGAATGAGAATAATTCATATCTTTGCACTTGTCAAATGATAGCCAAACGATTCGACTGTCTATGTCGGATGTCTTTTTCTGTGATCTGTTATTGTACGCGAGGCTGTCAATCAAGTTAAACATATAAAACTATTGTGGGATGAAGGCTTTATTCGACATTTGCTTTGGCGTCGTCAAGTTTACGTTCAAGGCTATCTTCTGGGTTGTCGGTCTTATCGTAATGCTACTGGCCGGCAGCTGTCCGGACTAGACCATCAAGGTATTCGGCCATACAGCAGAGGCTGCCGGGAATCATTCCTGACAGCCTCTTTTCAATGTAATTTAGGTAATAATAGTAAGAGGATTCTTAACAAAAGAATGTTACAAATATACATTTTTAATTCAAATTATAGCCAATACGTCATAGATTTAAAAAATGGTAAGAATCCGTCAACTCGACCGTAGATGCTAGCAAGTGGCCGAAGGAAATATATGAGCGGTCAATAAGAAGATGAAAGGATAACAAATAGGGATATATAGTAGTAAAGTAATATAATAATAAAAATTGCAGGCATCTTAAATACGAACTATATTGCTTTTTCTTTGAAATGGCATGGGGCTAGTGCCAATCTGAAACTATTATCAGTGTTGACTGCTGTTTTTGTCATTATGACAGAACTGCAGTTGGGATTACCAATTCTAGAATAACTTAGAGGTGGAATCATTCTTGATGTAGTTGGAAATTAAACCATAATGCGTATATTTGTGCAATAATCGTTTATTTATAGTCTATATGGAAGACATTTACATGCTATCTGATCTCCAGCTGGGGAAACGTATCGGAGAGAAACTTAAGGCGACCAGACTGAAAAGAAACATTACACAGCAGAGTCTGGCAGATGCTTCGTCCATATCTCTTTCATCACTCAAAAAGATAGAGAATGGCGAAATCGGTACTTTTGACTCATTGCTTCGAGTATTGAGGACTCTGGGAATGCTGGAAAGTATAGCTTCGTTATTCGAGGAAGAACAGATGAGTCCAAGTGAATATTATGAGATGGTAAATAAAGCTAAGAAAAGCACGCGCAAGCGCGCTGTAGGTAAGATAAAGGCTGATAAGGAGGAATCAGAATGGTAGATGTGGCAAAAGTGAGGATGTTCGGAGATTACATCGGAACATTCGTCTGGGATGACTCGTATAAGGTTGCGAGGTTTGAGTATGACAGTGATTTCATTGGCAAAGGAATTGAACCGTCCCCTCTGATGATGCCAGTGCAGCAGGGACGTATCTATTCATTCGGAAATTTGAACTGGGATACATTCAACGGTCTACCTGGAATGCTGGCAGACTCATTGCCGGACACTTACGGACGAGCTCTGTTTGACAAATGGCTGACCTTGACTGGTAGGACAACAAATAGTCCGGTGGAATCATTGTGCTTCCTAGGACAGAGATGCATGGGAGCTTTGGAATTTGAACCGGCTACAGGTCCGGCATCTGATGCAAACATGAAGTTTGAGATCGACTCACTGATTGATGTAGCCAGGGAAGCTCTTTCAAACAAAGAAGAGTTCGGTGTCAACCTGAGCGTGGACAAGAAGGCTGCAATAGCCGAAATCCTCCGCTTGGGAACATCGGCAGGCGGACAAAGAGCGAAGGCTATCATTGCATACAACAAGGAAACTGGAGAGGTGCGATCCGGTCAGATAGAGGCTCCGGAAGGTTTTGACTACTATCTGATCAAACTCGACGGGGTGACAGCTGAAGCTGGATTCAAGGAAACAGAGAACTTCGGCCGCCTTGAATATTCATTCTCAGAATTGGTAAAGCGGTGCGGCATTGATATGACCGAATGTTCTTTGATTGAGGAGAACGGACGAGCCCATTTCCTTACGAAAAGATTTGACCGCGAGAATGGGAGAAAGATCCATATGCAGACACTCTGCGGAATCGCGCATTATGATTTCCGCCTCAAGAACGGATACTCATACGAACAAGCATTCAATGTGATGAGACGACTCCGTCTTCCGTACTCACAGGCTCAGGAGATGTTCAGAAGGATTGTATTCAACGTGGTTGTAAGAAACCAGGATGATCACACAAAGAACATATCTTTCCTGATGGATGAATCCGGCACGTGGAGACTCTCTCCTGCCTATGATATGGGATTTGCGTATAATCCGAAGGGGGCTTGGACAGCAACTCACCAGATGTCAATCAACGGCAGGTACGATAATATTGCTCGAGCGGACCTCTTGGCATTAGCCGCTTCAAATAATATCAAGAATGCCTCAGAAATCATTGATCAGGTGTGCGAGACAGCAGCTCTTTGGCCTGAACTTGCTAAAGACTGTGGAGTACCACAGAAGATGATAGATGGCATTGTACTGCATATGCTTCTTGACTTGTGATAGGATTGCATAAGATATTGCAATTGAGAAAAAGGCAGGATTCTATATTCTATACAGAGTCCTGCCTTTAAATTGTGGAGTATTATAATGATCAAGGTGTCCAGTTTACGTTGTGCGAGAACGATGTTCCAGTGGTATGTTGCCTCCTGTTTCCGTTCGAGTCGTAGTAGTAAGCCTTTGTAGTGAGGGTTACGGCCATTACGTAGGTCGAGCCTCCTCCCGTATAGACTATCGGAGCATCACCGCTGGTTCCTGTCGCAATGCTGGTATTCTGGGCAAAGGTTACAGACCATGTGTATGGCGCATCCTCGACAACCGTTCCGTCGCTGAATCTGAGCGACAGTGTAAGCTTATAGTTGCTTGTACCGGAGACATTGACCGACTGCACGGACATGTTGGAAACGTATGCATTCATGCCCGGAGTGTCATTCTCGGTCACATTGACCGTGCAGCTAGCGCTGACTCCATTGTATGTTGCCGTAATGGTGCATGTTCCCTTGCCCTGAGCGGTTATCTGGCCTCCTCCGACTGTCGCAACTCCTGAATTGCTGGTGGTCCAGACCGCACTTGAGGTGACATTCGTCGAGGCTGTTCCGTTGTTAGGGTTATAGATGGCCGCGTTCGTTCTGACATCACCTCTCTTCAGATCCACAGATGTCCATCCGAGTGAGAGGGTCGGAGACCCGATGACGTTCACTGTACATGTCGCACTCTTGCCGTTGTATGTGGCCGTGATTGTTGCCGAACCGACACCGTTGCCGGTTATGGAACCACCGTTTACACCAGCAACTGAAGAGCTGCTTGAAGACCAGGTCGCGCTCGAGGTGACGTCCTTCGATGATTCCAGGACACCGTCAGCGTAGGTCTTGAATGTGGCTATGAGTGTCTCAGTCCTTCCCTTACCCATATTTATGCTGGTCTTGTTCAGTACCAGCTCATAAGTATAGTTCGGCGTGACGGTGACTGTTCCAGTCAATGTCGTTCCGCCATACTTGGCTGTAATGGTGGCTGTTCCGGCACCTACTCCTGTTATCACTCCGTTGCTTCCTACGGTCGCTACAGACGTGTTGCCGGAAGTCCAGATGAAGTTCGACGAGTAGTCCTCGCCGTAGGTCTGTGATCCGTTGGTGAATGTCCTTCGGACTACCGTCATCTTGGTTGTACGTCCATTGACAACACTTGTACTTATCGGAGATAGCTGATAGTCGTATGTGATCTCGTCCTCTACTGTCACCGTCGCTGCTGCACTGTATCCGTTATATGTCGCTGTAATTGTCGCTGAACCATTAGCCTTGGCTGTGACAGAGCCTCCTGATACTGACGCCACTGCCGGATTAGAAGACGACCATGATGCTGACGATGTCACTGTCTTCGATGAAGTCCTGTTTCCGTTTGTGAAGGTGATATAGTTCGCTGCTATCGCCTTGGTATTACCCACGGATATGCTTGCACTTGTCATGCTTAGCTCAAGACCGTATGTTAATACATCATTGACAGTAACTGTTGCTGATCCCGTGTATCCGTTGTATGTGGCCTTGATTGCAGATGTACCGGCTTCAATTGCGGTAACAGTACCACCTGAAACGGTAGCAACAGCTGTTGTGCCGCTGCTCCATGTGGCAGATGATGTTACGTCCTTTGAAGAAGATTGCACGCCATCTGCATATGTGATGTATGTAGCAGTCGCCGTTGTCGTCTTTCCGACATCGATGGATGAGTCTGCAAGTTTAACCTGAAGAGCATATGTGTATGTCACAGGCTTCTCCGTTACAGTCACTGTGCAGGACTTGCTGTAGCTTCTGTATGTCGCCGTCACGACTGCCTGGCCGGCACTCACTCCGGTGACTACGCCTCCGGATACTGTGAGTATGGATGTGTAGCTGCTCTTCCAGGTTGCCGATGAAGTGACATCCGTCCTTGCGGTCTCCACGCCGTTTGTGTAGGTCACATAGTACACTGCCAGAGCGGCAGTCGATCCTTCCTGAACGCTGAGCGTCGATTTGCTCAAGACAAGGCCGTAGCCCATGACATTATTGACTGTGACGGTCGTTGTAACCTTGTATCCGTTGTAGGTCGCAGTGATGGTGGCCGTTCCTGCCGCCACCCCTGTGATCTTTCCTCCGGATACGGTTGCGACTGAAGGATTGCTGGAGGTCCATGCGGCATATGAGGTCACATCCGTCTCCGTATCCTTAATGCCGTCCACTGTTCTGTAATAAGTCGCTGATAGGGTAGTGCTGCCGCCTACATTGAGGCTGACCGATGACTTGGAGTTTGTCAGGCCGTAAGCGATGTTCGGGAGGTCCTCCCCGTAGCTCACTCTCCAGCTCTCGTCGAAGATCCTGTCCTCGGTGACCTTCAGGTTGATCTTCACGTCCTTGTTTCTGATGACGTTGAAGTCCGTGCAGTTGTCCTCTCCGAGGTAGAAGCGGTACTTGACATTGTCCGATGACACGTCAACCCCTTCGTACTTCCCGCTGAACGATGCCGTCATCTCCAGATACGTGCAGAGGGCAGACTTGTCTGCAATCTCTTCCGGCACCTTCGATGATGCCTCCTTGTTGTTCGGGAGGAGGACTCCCTGGCAGTTCTCCAGGGCATAGAAGGTGACGGTGTTTCCTGAGTTCAGACTGGTGATGTCAGAGGATGTCGCATAGTCTCCGTCTCCTACTTCTGAAGTGGATGCTGCCTTGCTTCCACTGATGAACGGAGTCACTCTCAGGGCTCCCTGCTTGAGCTGCACCGCAGTCACGCTGAGCCCGTCAAGGGCAGACTTGTCGATGCTGAAGCGGATCCTTGATACGAGCCTCTCCAGAGTTACGCTAGCCTTCGGCGCACTTCCGCTTACGGTGAAGTCCTTCTGAGCCCAGCTCATCGGAAGACCGCCGGCCATATCAGAGATGGCCTTGATGGAGTAGTCCATCGCAATGAGTTCGTCTTCGCTTACCGGCCCATCGACCTCACCCATGTTGGACAGTGCGTACAGGTTGTAGGTGCGTCCGTTCGTCAGGCTGAGAGAGACGGTCTGAGGAGACTTCTCATAGACCGACGCCTCCAGCATCCCGTCGTAGTAGGCGTAGATGTTGATGTCCGCGACCTTTGTGTCAGAAACAGAGATACTGCTTCTGGTCTTGTTCGTGTCCGTCGTGCTGATGATGAACTCCACGGGAACCGCCTTGGTGACGGCGGTGGTGTCTTCGCCCTTCCCGTTAAAGTTCGGGCAGTCGCTCAGGTCCTCGTAGATGCACGAGCACATGAGCAGCCCAGCCGAGATTATTGAAATGATTCTTCTCATGATATTGTGTTTTAGATGGTTGTCTTGAAGAGAAAGGGCCGTCGGACCTCTCGGCCGGACAGCCCCGCGCTAACTAAATGATGAAACGATTCCCTATGAAATGTCAGATTCTTATATGGTATATCCGTCGAAGATGACGCTAACGTTTGATTCAAGATCCTCGATCACTATCGTCCTTACTCCGCTGTTCTGGTTCACTTCCTGTGAGAAGGTCGCTGTACCCTCGAATGTAACCGGATTGACACTCGCTTCCTTGGAGGCATATGGCACGGCAGTGATGGTCACGTTGCCATTGTCATCGATCATGGTCCCGATCGAAATGCCTTCTTGGTTTCCTGTAAGAGTCACCCTGTAATCAGCAGGCGCGATGGCCGAACCGTAGCCATATACCGGCCAGTTGGTGACCTTGACCGATGTCAGGGATAGTTTTCCTTTATCCACTGACAGGTCAAGATTGGTGATCTTTCCCTGCTCGATCATAAAGTTCGGGATAGTCTTCGTGTAGTACACATCGTCTATCGTCATATTGATTATGAGGTCTCCCGGTTCACCGGTCGGGACTAGCATTATGTACTGCTCGTTCGTTCCATCCGAGAGATTGAACGACGTGGTAGGGTATATGATACCACCTGTACTAACTTTGGTAAATTTTCCCTGAGTCACATCAAAGTAACCTTGATATCCTCCGCAGTAGCCACCCAGTCCGATGCTTCTTATGGCACCGGCTCCTTGATAGGAACCTCTTCTTGTCGTGAGTTTTATAGCCGCCAGTGCGTGCTTCAGGGTTATGTCAACATGTCTGTTGTCCCTATTCAGTCCCGTGTATGGACCGGCGTACATGAAGTCATCCTGAGTATAGTTGTCGGCCTTGACATAGACATTCCGGATGTCGCCATTGGAATATATCGAATACGGATAGTAGGAATACAGGATACCTTCACTCTCACCAAGCAGGACCTGAGTAGATGGTTTCCATATCTGGGTTCCGGGACCATTCTCTGCCTTATAGTAGAGATGACCATAATTCTTGCCCATATAGTTCGATCCGTCGGGGTTGAATATTCCTATGCACAGTTCCGATCCGTCAGGCAGCACGCTGTCGGTAATCATTGCCCTGGTGAGCTCCTGGGTGTTCACGCTTATGGTAAGTTCGGCTTCATTCGCGATCGTGTCGGTATGAATCTCGTCGGTCGGAGAGCATGCCGCAGCTGTGGCGATGACCGCTGCAAGCATTGGTTTTATGTATCTGTTCATACTCTTAATCTGATTATTCACCTTCTGCAAGTGCGACAAGTCCCCACCGTGCAGTCGACCATCCGAGATATCCTATCTCGTTGATCATCCATTGGCTTCTATAGTCAATCAAGGCTTCTTCAGGAACTTTGAGAATACCATTATACTGGACTATCTGAAATGGTGTAGAGCCAAGGACAGGGGGAGTTATAGCTCGTGAGATGATCTGCTTCGGCCGTGAGAACGCAAAGGCACAGTCTTGAATCTCGGTCACGCCTGCGTGCAGGTCAACGTACTCGATCATCGAGTCATAGAATGCATATTGTCCTATTATCGGCACGCTTTCATGAATGAGTGTGCTCTGAGTTCCTCCTGCAATGAGAGTATTTGTTGCAGTCTCGATGAGGGAATTGTTCCTGACGTCAAATACCGGGTTGGCCTTGTTCATGACAAACCTTTCGATCATGGGACTTACCGCTCCTTTGAGTGCTATGGTCTCCAATGTCGATGGGATACGTATTATATGCATATACGGCGAATTGAAGTAAAAGGCGTATTCTCCACCGATTTCAGTCACTCCTTCCGGGATAAAGAACTCTCCTTCGTTGCAGCTCCCGTCTGCCTGAACCACTCTCTTGAGGGCTGTGCAGTACATGAATGCCCTCTGGTCTATCTTGGTAAGGTTTGCCGGCAGTCGGACCTCTTCCAGATATTTGCAGTTGGCAAAGGTAGCATACTCGATGGTTGTCATCTCATCGGGAATCTCAAAGGTCTTTATAGCCGATCCGGAGAATGCTCTTTCCTCTATATGGGTGTAGTTCGGCGGCAGGTCGATGTCTTCCAGAATCTTGCAATCCTGGAAAGTGCTTGTCGGGATGGTCTTCATGTCGGAGGGAAGCTTCGCATATGTCAGTGAGCGGCATCCGTCGAATACACCGTAACTCATCCTGCACCCGTCAGGAACTACGCACGATATGAGTCCGGTTCTTTCGAAACACTGATAACCAATAGTCTTCAATGTCGATGGAAGAGATACTTCCATAAGAGTGGATGTCCCGAGGAATGCCCAAGGGCTGAGACTTTCTACTCCTTCAGGAATGATGGCATACTTAAGCCCGGTGATATAGCTGAATGCAGAACTCGGAACAGTACCGTAGCTCTGTAGTGCAATCCGCATCACATGCTCTCCTGCTGTATCGAAGGTGTGCATGTTGTCTATATCTATCTCGACTCCATCCATCTTGATCCTTTCAGGTCTGGCATATGTGCCGCAGATCTTCTGTTCGACTCCTACCTGAGTGTCCATAATGTCGAATCCGATGGTCAGCCACAACCAGAATCCGTTGAAGTTGATGGTGACATCGGAGCTGATGTCGCTGAGCGTGATTGTCATCAGTCCGGTCTCTTCGTCCACTGCCTGTACCAGAGTCGCGTCACCCTCGGATGTCACAGGTTTCACCTCTGAGTCCTGCGTCAGGTATGGAGCAACGATGATGCTCACGTTACCTTCTTCATCCACATTGGAGTCGAAAGTAAGTCCGTCTGTGACTCCACCTAATGTCACTGTGTGTTCTCCTATATCGATGCGGTTGCTCACCTTGTCGTGCACCCACTCCGTGATATCCGTGCTTGTGACATAGGCTGCCCCCTCATCAATGGTGATGGTTATGCTGCCTATCTGTCCGCCGGACAGGTTAAGTTCTCTTGGAGAGAACAGAGTGACGGTTCTGCCGTCAATGCACAGCTCTATTTCTATTGTTGACTTCGCTCCGCTTGGGACGGCAAGTATATCAATCTTATTGGATTCGGATGAGGCAGTGATGGGATCCATCTCTGGGACAATAGGCTCTCCGACTCCTTCGATGGACGACAGCGTGCCGTCCATAGCATTGAGTATGGCTGCCCCGGCAAGTATGTCTCCCTTGACCGATGCGGAAGTGATGACTCCCTCTCCCTTGTATGTGCCCCTGATGATGGAGAGCCTCACGGCGCATAGGGCATGATTGAGTGTCATGCTAGCCGTCGGCGTGCTCTTCTTGACGGAGTTGATTTTCTTGGCATACATATAATCGACCTGATGGTCCGATGTCGCCTTTACTGGTATCTCCTTGAGGGAGGTCACATCTTCAGAATAAGGGTAGTATGCAAATGCGTTTCCGGAGGTGGTGGAGAGAAGGATCGGCTCGTCCACAGGGTTCCATACCTGTGCCCCGTCCTTAGTGACAGCCTCGTAAGGGATGTTCAGATATGACTCCCCGTCGTATGTGTCCATGTCCGGTTCGACAACAGCAATGCCGAGACAGGATCCGTCCGGCATGGTCGTTCCGTATATCAGCCCCTTGGTCTGAGTTGCAGGACTTGCCTGTACGCTGAGCTCAAGAGGAACCCTGTCCACGCCAGATGGAACATCAGGCTCTGGCAGACGGTTGTCGCAAGATGCCAGAAAGGCACAGATAGCAGCTGTGCTGAGTGCGAGTCTGTAGATGTGTGTATTCATGATATCTGTCATTAGGTGTTGTTATTCGTCCATGTAAACGAGTGTCCATCCGTAAGATCCGAGGTTTATTCCTGAACTTACCCAATATGAGTAGTTCGACCCAGTCTTGGCGGCAGCAGGCACTGCCAGTACTCCTCCTTTGGCTACTCCCAGGAAGTTATATCTGTAGTTGCCTCCTAGGTTCGGCGTGATGACCGGCCATGACACGATGTGCCGCAGATTGCTGCAGTCGCTGAAGCAGTAGTTCCCGACGTATGTGACTCCAGCGGGAATGATGATGGAGGCCAGTGAGGCGCATCCGTCGAAAGCGAAGTCGCCCAGCTTGGTCACTCCGTCAGGGATATCGATGACCGTGAGGGATTCGCAGCCTCTGAACATGCTGTCGTATATCTCCGTGAGGTTGTCCGGGAGTATGACGCTTTCCAGCTCCAGACAGTCATAGAGAACTCCGCTTCCGTAGGATGTGACTGTGGCAGGCAGTTCGAAATGCCTTATCGATGTCTTGGAAAACGCATATCCTCCGATGCCGGTGACTATGTTCGATACCCGCACTCCGCAGAGGGCCGGACATTTCTCGAAGATGCTTCCCGGCACTGTCTTGTCGGTGAACGAGTACTTGAGCGTCTTTGTCCCTGATGTGCTGAATGTATTGGTGAATGCGACCGGGATGTCCTCGTCTCCTTCGCGGATCCTAAGGATCTTTGAGAAGTTGGACTGGTAGTAGTAATTGTATATCATCTGCGTCGCTTCTCCTGCAGTCACCTCCCATTCGGTAACAAGGTCGTATGTATATGTTCCTGCGAAAGTGACCGTCACGTCGGATTCGATATCGGAGATGGTGATTGTCCTCACTCCTGTCTCGATATCCGATACCTGCGAGAGTGTCGCTGTTCCTGTGTATGTCACAGGTTCCACCTCTTCGAAGATGTCCTTGGTTTTCGGTACGGCCACGATGGTTACTGTGCCCTTGCCTACACTGTTGTAGAAGGCGATGTCATCGATCTCTCCTGTGAGCGTCACCTTGTCGGTCACCTT
>JAEIGA010003746.1_pt1 | contig 23688 bp, 18 predicted proteins | sample 9270691 | NCBI WGS metagenome assembly JAEIGA01 (sample SAMN17057246, study PRJNA624740) | gut metagenome | biome: biome; isolation source: fecal sample | host: Bos grunniens | place: China: Xizang | collected 2019 | reverse complement strand
GTTGTCAATCATACACATGAGCTGTACCTTCTGACGCTCGATACTACGGCCCTTATAAAGCACAGATATCTGGAAATCCATTGTCTCGAAGCCAATCACCGGCTTGCCGTTCTTTGAAGCCTCGGTCTGGAAATAGCTGTCGATAAGAGCGTTGGGGTTGAAGCCCGGAGTCATCTTCATATACTGCAACAGCTGCAGCTGGGTAGCAATTGCCATAGGAGTCATCTTGCCGAGCTGCGCACCAACCATTGGGTTGCTGAGACCGACACCCATGACATCAGCCATGAATGCATCCAACTTTGCAAACTCCTCCTCCGAGAGGACATCCTTGAGCGACAGACCGTCAGGCAACATCATTGCAGCCATAACCTTCTGTGTACCCTCAAGGGAACTCATTTCGTCCATAGACAACTCTCCGCACACCTGCTCTGCCGTCTCAAGGGCAGCACGTGCACCGGGGATTGAATCGACATACGAAGCAGGAGCAAGATGGTATGTTCCCACTATATAAGAAGGAGTATTGAGCCCATTACCCGATATCTTATAAAGCAACTGCGCATTGGCAGTGACAGAGGCCATTACAGCCACCACGAATGTAAAAAATATTCTTTTCATCTTTTTATGTTTTTATCACCGACAAAATTAATAAAAAGCAGGAAACAGAGTGTTCAAAATCATCTTTCAAGTATTAAGAAAATTTAAATAGAATAAAAAAAAACGGAGCATAACGGTTTAATATGCTAATTTTGCGGAAACATTATACGCAATATGAAAAAGATAAAGAATCCATGGATAGACCTTACCGACAAGGGCTACAACTGTTTTGCATGCGCACCGTCAAACCCATACGGACTGAAGATGGAGTTCCACGAGGACGGCGATGACATAGTATCGATATGGACACCAGGACACAACTATCAGGGCTGGATGGACACCCTGCACGGCGGCATCCAGGCAACATTGATGGACGAGATCGGCGGTTGGATTATCGCCCGCAAGTTCCAGACATCGGGCATGACAACCAACCTCAACATCAAGTACAGGAAACCCATACCTACAGGCGAGAACGTGAAGATTGAGATACGCGGACGTGTAAAGGAGGTAAAGCGCATGTTCGTATTCATTGAAGCCGAGATAAGGTACAACGGCGAGGTGTGCTCTAGCGCCGAGATGACCTACTACACATTCCCAAAGGATGTTGCCGAAAAGGACTTCATGTTCTACGGCTGCGAACTTGAGGAATAACATCGGAGTAAATAAAGACATATAAAATGGCGGCAGAATGTGATCTGCCGCCATTTTATATGTCTTTATTTATCATTTATTTCTTGAACACTCCACAGAAATCAAGAACCTCAACGTCTGTACGATAATTCAGCTCGGCAAACTCATTGTGGTTCACAAGGAATACCACAATGTCGGCATGTTCATAGGCCGTCTTGTAGTTTGTGAGTTTGAAGACATTATGCTCTTCAATATTGGGTTCTACCACCATCACGTTCCCGTTATTGCTTGACTGCAACACGCGAGAAGCAATGGACTTTGCCGGAGACTCGCGCAGGTCATCGATGTTAGGTTTGAACGCCAGGCCCATAAGGGCAACAACAGGAACACGATGATTATTCAGTTCATAATCGACCATAGCACGACGTACCTTCTCGGCGCACCACTTTGCCTTGTAGTTGTTTACCTGACGTGCCTCGGATATTATACGTGACTCCGATGGGTATGCCGAAGAGATGAAATAAGGATCAACAGCAATGCAATGACCACCCACACCGCAACCCGGCTGAAGGATATTCACACGTGGATGCCTGTTTGCAAGTTCAATAAGCTCCCACACATTGATCCCCGCCTTGTCACATATCAATGACAACTCATTGGCAAAGGCAATCTGAACGTCACGCGATGCATTCTCGGTAAGCTTGCACATCTCGGCTGTACGGCAGTTTGTAGAATGCAACTGGCCTTTCACAAAATATGAATAGAACTCCTTTGCCTTTTCGGTTGAAGCCTCATCAATACCGCCTATCACACGGTCATTGTTTACAAGTTCGTAAATGATATTGCCCGGCAGGACACGCTCTGGGCAGTAGGCAATATGTAACTTTCCTTTAAGTTCAGGACGGCTCTCGAATATAAGCTCGGCCATCTTCTCTGTTGTGCCGACCGGCGATGTAGACTCAATAACGAAGAGATCACCTTCCTTGAGCAACGGAAGCACCATCTTGGTTGCAGCCTCCACAAAAGAGATATCGGGTTTATGGTTTCCCTTGAACGGGGTCGGGACGACGATAAAATATGCATCAGCTACCTGAGGACGGGCATAAGCCTTGAATTTTCCCGAAGCAATAACCTCCTTGAGAAGTTCCTCCAAGCCTTCTTCGACAATATGTAGTTTTCCTGAATTTGTTGTATCAACGACCTCCTGGTTTACATCGACACCAACCACCTCAATGCCATATCTTGCAGCAATTATAGCAGTGGGAAGGCCGATATAACCCAATCCCATAAAACACGCCTTCATATATGATTTTCTGTTTTTTTTGTCTAAATTATTCCATAAAACGCACAAAGTTATAAAATAAACTACAAGTAACAAAAATATCGATATTAAAATTAGGAGACGTTTAATAATCTTTACAAAAGGTATGTTAAAATAAATTGCAGCCAAAAGACATCCGACACAACCGGATTTCACATTGAATCATTTGCCCAGGAACTTACAGAAAGATTCCATCTGCTTTGCAAACGAATATTCACCCGCAGCAGCTTTCAGGCAATTGTCGGCATACGTTGAATACTCCTCGGACGGCATATCTACAAATACTTTGATATTCTTTTCAAGTGAAACATAATCACCATGCTTCGACACAAGTCCGAAGCCATTCTCGGTTACAATACGCGCACCCTCGCCGCCACCGCTGAAAAGCACCGGTATACCGGCAGGAAGCAGATCATAAATTTTTGAGGGGACAGCTCCGTATATATGGGTTGCAAGTGGAATTATAGAAAGATCGTATTGTTGCAGTTCCTCGTTCATCTGCTGCTTTGACACGTAACCATGATACCAGATATTCTTGTCACCACCACTTATATACTTGAGGATGTCATCAATCTGGTTACCGCCACCATAAAGGTGCATCTCTACACCCAAAGCAACAAAATCTATTGACTTCAAGAGAGAGAGCATATCCTGTGCTACACCGAAAAGACCTGCATAGACAATCTTTATCTTGTCATTGCGTTTCTTAAGTTCTACGGGAGCGGCAGTCTGCGGTTGCAGGTTCAGATACAGGAATTTGCGTTTGCTGGGGAACATCCCGTCTATATGCTCAAGGATTTCCCTGGACTGCCCCATGATGGATATCGAGTTCCTGTAGATAAAACGCTCCAGGCGTGAAAGGATTTTAAAAGTGAGACTACCCTCGCGCACAAAGCCCAGTTCCACGGCCGAACCGGGCCAAAGGTCAGAGACATTAAGCACTACATTCTTGCCGAACAGTTTGGAGAACAGCATAACAGCTGATGCCGACACCATTATCGGCGGGGATTGCACGATAATACGATCATAGCCTTTGATGAGTTTACGCTTGAAGGCGAAACTCCACATGGTAACTGCATAAGAGGTCATAGCCAGCACGCGCTTGAAAGGGTTCTTGGACACTGTTACATACGTCCAATAGCGGTACACGTTTATACCGTCGATTGTCTCTTTCATAGAGAAGCGTCCGCGATAACCGTCGAACACCTTACCTTTGGGGTAATTGGGCAGACAGGTAAGCACATCAACATCTGCACCCGAAGCCTTGAGGCCCTTGGCGAGATTGGTGATGCGGCTGGGAGCTGCGCCCAGTTCCGGCTCATAATAGAATGAAACAATCAGTACTTTCACACGCATGAGTTATTCTTACAAAAATACAAAATAATCTACGGAGAACAAAGAAAACCCATATTTATTACCACAATTACCACTATTTATTGCAATATCCGGCTTTGTTCTTCCTGATTGAGCATACAATTGTCTATACTATACATCCACTACACGTTCGATATATCCTTCTGTAGCATTTTCACGTCTTATGATTTTTGCAGGATTACCTATTACAATGGAATGAGGTGGCACATTAAAATTGACAAACGCATTGGGAGCAATCATGACATCAGTCCCTATGCTTATCTTACCTACTATAACCGCATTTGTTCCAATCCAAACATTATCAGAAATGACAGGAGCACCTTTATTCTCACCCCTATTTGTCTGACCAATTGTAACGCCCGTGTTTATAGTTATATTATTACCTAAAACCGCGCGCGGATTTACAATGACTCTTCCAAAGTGACCGATATAAAATCCCTTACCTATTTGAGTGACTGTAGGAATCTGTATATGAGTCTTGGTTGAGAGACGTCTTTTCTTCAACTCCCAATACAGATATTGAAGTAGAAACCTTTTCTTACCTCTATAATATTGGGCCTTTCTGAATGCACGCAGAAACATCAGCTCAACCGGGTAATGCATGAAGATTCTTCTAAAGAAATTGCTTTTACGGTTTCCAAAGTATCTATAATAATCGTATTTGAACAATGAGTCACCCATAATATAAACTTATTTATTTGATTGTAAATATGCAATGATTCATATCACAAAATTCTTTATTGGCAAAAACATCAGACAACTTTGTTTGTAGCAGCTTTCCATGTTTCTATCAAATTTTCCCACACTATCGGTACAGAATACATAGATTTAACTTTTTCACGAGCTATCTCTATCAGATTCTTCTTCATCAGAGAATCACAGATCAAGTCGCCAATTGCTTCTTTTAATGCTTTAACGTCCTTCACCGGAACAATAACCCCACACGGAGAATCAGTTCCCTCGTCAAGTATTTCGGGTATTGCCCCCACCCCCGTTGTAATTATCGGGGCTCCGCATGCCATTGCTTCGAGAATCACATTAGGAAAGCCCTCGGTATACGAAGGAAAGACAAACAGGTCACATGAAAGCATCTCGCGCAAAACATCGTCATGTCCTTTCTCTCCCAATAACTTCATCCACTCACCTGACTTTGCTGATGCCATCCGTTCAAGATCACCTTTTACACCATCCTCTACACGGCCCAAAAGGCGCAACTCGACATCGGGTATTGCGGTACATGCCTCAACAAGTTCATACACACCTTTTGTAGGTATCACGTGACCCACATAAAGAAGACGACGAGGAACGCGTACAACCTCACGGCCCAACCTATCAATATTATCCAGCATTTCGCATGACAACGGATTCGCAATTTTGTATACATTCCCAAAACCGTTAGAGCGCAGTACCCGGTACGATTCCTCATCGAGTACAACCGTTGCACTTGCAGCCTTGACAGCCTTCTTTAGAATCTTCCAACGCCAGCCGTCTGCTGCAGCGAGTTTGGGTATACGTCCGCAATGAAAATGCATTACACCGGCGACGCCGTTCCTACGCGCCATCTTCATTACGATATAATCACGTATAATACTCAGCAAGGCACTTGAGCAAAGGTGCAACACATCGAAGCGCTCTTGCTTGATGCGTTTGCGTGTCTGCCACATAAGCCCGAGATAATCGGTAGCACCTTTATAAAGACGCACAAAGGCATTCAAGCCGTTGTGTACATAAATCGAACGGTTATATGGCAACACCTCAATACTTATACCGTCATCGGTACTCCTGTAGAAGTCCATAATATGCTTTGCCCACATTGCAATACCACCGGCATTCTCCTTTATAACAGGCTCGTATGGCGAGCACAACAATACTTTCATATCACATCAGTTTGATCGGGTGCAACAATAGTAGTCAGTTTCTCATCAAATGACACAGATATACGCTTGGCATATTGCAGCCTATTATATACATATGCAATCTCTACCGCCTCAACTTCCACGGATGAAGCACCCATAAAAGAAAGCGTTCCGTTTGAGGTTACGACCTTTTCCTTGTCTACAGAGATTACTTCAACATCAGGGGCAAGATGGAAAGCAGCAGTGCAATTCCTGCCATTTCTTCCACGTACCTCATCAACAATATCAAATTCCTCTTCACGACCAACGAATTTGCGGTAAACCTCAACAGACAACGGGCTGTAGCCATTATGCTTTGCACATATCGAACATTTGTCTTCACTTATTATCTCTACCGCCGCACGCCTAGCACAACGGAACGCCCCCCACACATGGCTACTGTCAGTACCGTTGACAGAAACTGTGTTATGGGCACGAGTAGAACGTTCATAACTCCTGCGTTCGCCGGCCGAATATGTAGAGACACCCGTATCGACAATGAACGGCTTACCGCACACATTCATCACAAAAGTAAAAGTATCGGCGTGGCTGTGCCCAAGATTATATGAAGGTCCCAATGCCGCAACATCCACAAAAGCATCGTAACTATCGCCATTGAACTTGCGGTAACCGCTCGCACCCAAAGGCACTGCGCTCCACTCTATACCGAGTTTCTTTGCATATGTAAAAAGTTCTGCCGGCAACGGTGCAATACCTAATGCAGAGTCATTGAGCAAAGGTATATTGCCGTCGCTCATCACAATTGCCTGAAGCCAGCCTAACATCAGCCTTGCCTTATCGAGCATTAAAGACGATAAAGCTTTATGACGTCCATTATCAATGATGCTGTAGCAATCGAGCAAGCGCTCAAGTATTATGCAATGATACATTGTACTGAGCTCGAAATGCGTACCGTCAGGAAGTATCTGCTCCTCCAACTGGGATTTTATAATCTTCTCCGCAAGTTTGAAGAACTTATTGTCATCAAAATAGTATGCAGCAAACAGCAAAGAGAAACCGTTCTCAAGATAATGGTTTGCCAGGAGATGCCTTTCTACCCTACCTGCCAGAATAAGATACTGCGAATAAAGGGCCGTATCAATCTTTTGCAACTGTTCCACGGACAAATTCTCATGATGCAGATAAACGAACTTTATCCAATTGATACCTCGCAAGGATATCGGATAAGGGTCATTAGCAACCTTATTTGCAGGCATTGCTTCAATGAAGCGCTCTATCCACGCATAACCCTCCACTGCACCCATTGAAGGCTGTAGCAGAAAGTCCATGTAGTTGAGGTTATATCGCCACAACTCGCCCTGTCTATTGCTGTCCCACACTCCGCTGAACGTGTCACACACATTGAGGAACTCAAAGAGATTGTCACCTTTATAAGAGCAAGGCTTCTCTATCCATGGAGCCTTGAACAACAGAGGATGCCCGGGACTGTAACGGACGTAGCAAGGCCTTATGCCAAAGAGTTTGCGACATACACCTTTTACCTTATATAAGGCTCTGAAATAGAACTGCTCGGGTTTAAGGTATCGTACTGTATGATATAATCTGCTGATATCCACGGGGAGTTTTATTTATCGAAATAATCATTATCAATCATCAAGGCACGGAAATCCTCCCTGCTTACCCCATATTTGCTCTCCACCTCTCTTGACAGCCTTGCCATAAGACTCCATGAAGTCTTGAATGAATGGTTGACACTGTAGAAATAGCGGAAGCAGTTGGGCATATACATCATTTTCACAAGTTTGAACTTCCACGGCGACAGGTGCAGTCTCAGGGTTATCAGTCTGTTAAGATAGTACATATAGTATTTGCCCACATTGGCAATTGCTTTCATCTTGTTGCGCGAGCGGCCCACCTTATGATATATGCAAGAGCCGGGAACACACGCCATAGGCAAGCCTTTCTTCTTCATGCGCATAGAGAACTCAAAGTCCTCTTCGCCGAAGAAATAGCGGTCAGTGAACAAATTGCCGTCGGCATCCAACAGCTCAGGATAGAAGAAAAGGGCACAGCCCGATATCGATGTTATGGAAAAATATTCCACGCCCTCAAGCACCTTTGCATCCATATTTGCATATTTGACCACACGACGTCCGGTCTTTATGTCTCCACCGCACTCCCAAATCACATTCTTGTCGTCAAAGTAGTTTATGCGCGGAGTAAGGGCACGGTACTGCGGGTTGGCTGCAGAGAACGCCATAAGGCGGGTCAGAAAATCTGGCTCCACCTCGGTATCGTTGTTCAGCAGCATATAGCTATCGGGCGAGAAACGCATTGCGAAACCCAATGCCTTGTTATTGCCCACCGCAAAACCATAGTTGTTGTCAAGAGGTAGCAGGAAGAAACGCTCCTCCTCACCATTTTCCTTTATAAATGCACCGATACGTTGCAGGGAGTCATCATCCGAAGCATTATCAGCGATAACCACAATGAAATCCCCAGCGGCCATCTGCAATGACCTCAAGCAAGCAATAGTGTCATCGGCACCGTTCCAATTTACAAGTATTATAGCAGTCATTTCACTCTTTTGTTATTGAATAATCCATATAGGCACATCACCATAAGCAAAGCCTCAGAGGCAGCCAATGATATTGCGCCCGCATATTCACCGCAAATGTGTACCAACGCCAACGTAATTAGACAGCTGCAGACACCAGTCACAAGCACGGAGCGGAAAAAATAGTTCTGCCTGTCCATATTTACAAGTCCCACAATACCCGCAATACAATTCACCTCGCCAAAAATGATTACAAGAGACATTATGCGTATAAGAGGAATACACTCTCTGAAATCTTTACCGCAAAGTATGTCTGAAATCCAAGGGGCAAATATATATACGAACAGTGCAGCAACAATTGACAGCCCTACAAGAGGCATCATCACCTTCTTCATCAAAGAAAGGCGTTCTTTTGTATTCTTATCCTTGAATTTCAATGACATGTGAGGAAACAGAGCCTGGGCCGCAGGCTGAATCACAGACTGGAAGCCGTGTATGACTTTCTCGGCTGCCGAGAAAAGGCCGACAGCCTCGTTTGAAGCAAAATGCTTGAGGATCAAGACATGGGCATTGCGGTAAAGGTTCATGCCGAATGTAGAGCCGAACATGGCCCCTCCGTCCTTGAACTGTGCAATCATGTCACCGAAGTGTGGCACTCCCAGACGCACATTGAACTGCTTATAGGCAAGGAACACGCTCAATATACCCGCCAACAGATATCCGCAGGAGTTGAGCAGTATCAACAGATAGAAATCATCGACACTGCGGACAACAAAGAAAACAAGCACTGTAAAGATAATCTTCGACGAGGAGTTGACCAAAGTCATAAACTTCATTTTCTCCATTCCCTGGAAAAGCCATACCGGATTCAGGATATCGCCTACAATCATTCCTATACCGAGCAGGAACATCACGAATCCGATTTCTTCTTCGAACACCCAGCCGGAACAAAGCACAACGGCAACAACCAGAACAATGGCAATCAACATCTTACATCCTATAACAGCATTGTATATAGAGGTCACCGCAGCATTGTCGTCTCGTAGCAGAGAAATCTTTTTTGTCGCCGAAAAGTTGAAGCCGTATGTCGAGAACAGTATTATATACTGCACAACCATGAACACGTATGAATATATACCGTAGTTGGCCTTGCCCACAATGCTCAAAATATAAGGCAACGTAATGAGTTGGAGCACGATATTCACCGCGTTCAGCACCGAGAGTGAGAAGAAATTCTCTATAACCTGTTTATATTTCTTTATATTCACAGCTTCCTTGTATTAAATATTAAAACAAGAATGTCACATCACGATAATTCTCCATAAACCTCTCACGTTGTTCGTCAATCTCCGGGTCAAACACAGAATGGTATGGAGTGAAGATTACATTGAAACGTGTATTGGGGTAATAAGTGGACATATCGCGCAGATAGTAAAACCCGTAGTTGAACGAGATGAGGAATACCGACAATCCCATAACGAGAGTCGACACCTGTGCGCTGCGCAGGTTGCAATTTGATATGAAATAATAGATTGTGTGCACGGTAAACACCAGCACAAACGGGATGAAATAGTTTGCCAGACGCGCAAAAGCGAAGAAGCCCATAGCAAAGGAGTAAGCAAAGACTGCACCTGTAGCTATAGATACGAACTTGTCACGATAGTCTAGTTCGCATTTGCAACGTACGTACATCATCCCTACAACAGGAAGGGCTGCAAGCAACTGAAAGAACATTCCGGTAAAATTAGAACTACCTTCAGTATATTTCTCCACAAGTTCTACAAGTCTCTCATCCTGCGCTACCAACTTGACTATAAGCGCCATGATATTAACCACGGTCATCAACGCTGTAATACCTGCAATTATTACAAGTTGCCATTTCCATGACGGCTTCCTGAATATATAACAAAGAAGAGGAATACCCAGCATCACCGCCGAAGAGTAATGGAAGTTTATCGCAAGGAAACATCCGGCATAGTAGAGTATCCAACGTTTTGCAAGCAAAAAGGGAGTTATCAGCATAAGGATACATACACAAATGATCTCGCGCATGATTTCCATATTGAAATAACAATAATAACCCACATAATAAAGAAGAATTGCCGAGAAATAGTATTGCGGTGAATATTTCCTGAAGAACCAGAAGAATACACAATTCACCAGTATAGCCTGACCTATCTGAAAAAGAGTGAAATCATCGCTGAAGCTCCTGAAAAACGAGTTGTATACATACCATAAAGGATTGTACAGTGCCTCATCAAAGTCAAAATACTTTAGCTCGGACATAGCCGGCATCTCGTCATACATCGACATATACATCAATGTATCGCCGCCCACCCTGTAACGCAAGCCGGCAAGGAGTATCAATACCACAAGGTTGAAGTAGTACCATCCGCTCTCGCCCCCACTCTTGGCCAGCCAATCATATCTTATGACCGGTATGAGCAGCAGTATAAAGACCAATATATATATCATTACTCTTCCTTACGTCTGATTCTGTTCCAGGATTCAATGAACGGTTCTTTGAAAAGGACATAAGCCGACGCGAACAGACCACCAAGAAAAGCATAGAGAACAACCATCATTGCCCTGCCCATAGATGAAGCGCGCACAGATATTGCCGCAGGCTTGAGAGTCACGAACACTGGTGTCTTCTCCTGCACCTTGGCCTTTGCCAACAACAACTGCTGTGCCCACTGCGCGAATATCGTAGTCTTCAGTTCCTTGTCTGCCATAAGGCGTTCCTTCTCGACAAGGACTATCTCCTTTGTAACATTCTTATGGCTGTCCACGAAATCGGCATAACGTTTCTGTGCAACCTCAAGACTGTCCTTTGCCTCAAGATAAAGTCCCTCGATATAAACGCAATCATCGACAGCCTTCTTTGTCCTGTACTCGGTAACCTCTTTTTGCAGACGCTCGGTAATGGTCTCCGCCATGATTGCAGCTACACGAGCGTCTCTGTCAGTAAAGGAAATAGTGAGGACATTTGTCTTCTTGTCCACAAAGACACCAATGGCCTTGTTCATCTTCTCCACCATTGCCATCTGGTCCTTGGATAGCATATAAGGATTGAAACCGCTACCATAGACATTGGGTTTAGAGGATGAGGCAAGGCTTCTCAACCATGAGACCGTCTTTTTGGGGAACTCTTTCACTGCATCGAGCCAAGTCCTCTCCTGATAATGTTTCAAGTAGGTATAGTATGTGGTATCAACAGTCTCGTCAACATTTCTTACCTTGACATCGAACAGCGCCGTCATAAACGGCAAAGAACTGACGATATCAGGATAAAGCATCGGGTATATGGCATCAGAGCCATCAGCCATACCGAAATCAATGCCTACCATACTTGCCAATGAGCCGATACCTGATGATGACAATGCAGAAGATGAAGACTCCGGAGCTACGACCACCTCTGTGGTATAACTTTTTACAGTACTCAGGGCCATCACGACACCAAATATCGCAGAACAGACTGTCACAATGGAAATAAATTTCCACTTTGCAAACAACTGTCCCAGCATCTTCAACAAATCCGTCTCGTTCAATAATTTCTTTTTCTGTCCGTCCATATCTATCAATGAATCAAAGGAGCCGAGCTCCTGTAATATTTCGTATTAACTTATTATTTCTGCAACACAAACCCTGCAAAGGATTCTACCATTTTTTAAAATTGTAGGCTCTGTTGCCGTCACGCATCACCAACACCTCTTCATCCAACACCTCGACAATGAATTTTACAGTATCACTGAAAATGAAATATTTCTTCAGTTCTTCCTTGTCACAGACACCCAGATTTACCGGCCACTTATAGAAGTTGCTCATGACCAACATATCACCTTCACGGTCAAACTGCGCCAGATAATAGTTGGGAAAACCCGTGTCAAAATGTTCTCCTAACATAACCAGATGACGTTGGAAGGAGTAGTATATATTCTGTGGGCATATAGTCGTGTCTGTGGTCTCCACAGTTTGCAGTTTCCACATTCCGTCAAGGTCACCATTTATATAAACCTTCTCGCAAGAGAGAAGGCAAAGCGACATAAACAATATCAACAGTTTACTTCTCATACCTTAATCTTTAAAAGAGTCCAAACCTTGCAAGTGACAACATTGCTCCCCAATTCTCTCCGATATGATTACTTTTGTCATATGCAAAAGAGAATGAGACAGCCCACTTCTCGCTTGGAGCGAATACAATATCTGCAAGCAAAGATGTCGTATATTTCTTTTCTTTGAAAGGATTGAAATAGGTTCCCCAGTTCTCGCTGTATGTATAAAGTAACCTGTACTTGAACTGTTCATTGCGGGCAAACTTACCGTTAACTCCTACGTTATGCGCCTTGAATCGGTTTCCACGGAACACCAGCGTGCCATTGCTGTTGTACAATGGCGAAAAGGCCAAAGGATTTCCTATTCCCATGCCGTAGTTATGCCATCCCGGGTATATAGAGTGGTTATAATAATCGTCGGCACCATCCATCTGCTCACTGAAGTAATCATTGGGGTCATTATACCCGGCACCGCTCTGGTCATACATGGAGGTGTACTCATACTGTACGGTAGAGATAAACTTCAGATAACCGGTTTTGTTTGTAACAGAAACACCTATCTGTATATCTTTCCAGGGATAATAGGTTATCTTGCGCTTTCCTTCACGGTTCGTCTGGTACTCAAAGAAGAAGAGCTGTGAGAAATCCTCAAAGAGATGCTCGCCATACAACCTTACATCCACAGGTTTTGTCTTGAGTGTAAATGCCAGATGCCAGTTACCAATCTGGTTACCGGAAATATTCGCTTGCTCCGGTGTGGGAGTTGTCTCATCACCGCTAAGAGGGATGAATGCTTTGAAGTAATCCTTTATACCGCGTGGCATACTCAGATACTTGCCTTTTGCGTGGGTATAGAAATCACCTCCGAACTGAGCCCTCATCTCAAGACCGCCTTCAACCTCAAGAGGGAACTTTTCGGCATTACCGAGTTTCATGAAGAGCGCCTTGCTATGATACATTACGTTCTTGGCATATTTGGCCGATGGATTTGATGTAGTAAAGTCCTTCTGGAAATTATGGTCAAGAAATATTCCGTATGCGATATGTCCACGTAGTTTAAGCCATGAACCTGTACCCGGAATGTCTACATACTCCGGAACCTCAATACATATCTGTGGTACAGGCGCACTGTTACCGCTATATAGCAGGCCGCCCGTTCCCAGCTCCGAAAGGGCACGGCCATACAAGGTCTTAAAATCCCCGTTTCCGTCCAACACCCCCGAAGAACGCATTTCGGCAGTTCTCTCCTTGACACCTATATTCATACAAAGCCAGCGCCAGGATATTCCGGCATACAATTGGTGCAACGATACAGAATTCCGTTGGTTGTATCCGGCCACGACATCAGCTTCGGCCTTATATTCCCAGTCTTTGCCACCGCCCAATTTTCCGTCAACGCGCATACCATAGCGTGCATAACCGTTTGATGTATTAAGCGAAGAGAGGCCCTGTCTGTTGGCAGTGAGCCAGAAAGGTGCGTTGTCACCGTCGGACAGGACAGTATTCAGCTGCACAAACTGGTTTATGTCAACCCCGCTCTGCGCAAAGCCGTCGACCTGCATCAAAAGCAGACCGACAACTACGATTTTTCTTATTGTATGCCAGAGAGAGCAATCCATATGACTATAAAACAATTTTATTTCATCAAATTGACCATTGTCACAATCATTGTGGCAATTGAAGCTGTAGATGAGCCGATAGCCACAATCTCAGCAGTAGAGAGTTTCTTTGCAGCACTCTTTGTTGGCACCACAATCTCACAGCCGGGCTTTATATCACCGCTTGAACGTTTGGAAATCTCGCTTACACCGCCGTTCATATATATTGCATATACACCGCTCTTCTTAGCCCTGTCAGTGTAACCACCGGCACGTTTGATATAATAGCTCAGTTTCTCACCCTTCTTGTAATTGAGAGTAATTGGATAACGGACCTCACCACTGATTTTGATAGTGCTGGTATATTGCGGAACAGTCAGAACATCACTCTCACGCAACACGATATCCTCGACACCGCCCGGATTCTCAATTGCCATCTCAAGGTTTATCGCAACGGCATAGACATCACCCAGCTCAAGTTTGAGGTTCATCAACGAATCGGCAAGTGTAATATCATAATCACTCTCGGAACGCATACTCTCCTCATACATCTGTATTTGAGATAGTTTCATCACACTCTCGCGTTGTGCGCGCTCCTCGTCCGTCATCTTGCGATAGAGACGTGCTCCCTCGGGGAATGCAAATTCCGAGAGACCACCGGCAGCATTGATAAGGTCGCTAAGACGGTAGTTTCGGCTGTACATTGCATAGTCACCTGCAAAGTTCACTGCACCATCTACTGTCACGTTCATTGTTACTGAATTTACAGGACTCTTGCGCACATGGACCTCGTCAAAAGGTTCAAGCAGGAAGCCAGGCTCGCCCTCAACAACAAAACCGTCCTTTATGGCAAAACTGAAATTCTTTGTTATGGTATCCTGCTCAGCCAAAGCCTTTGCATCATAGATGCGACGGAACACGTCTACCTTCACCATTGATGCAGCATTGGTCAAGCCGCCAGCCTGAAGGACAAAATCCTCAATTGTAGTATTCTCGGCATACTCGTACACACCGGGGAAATTTACTTCGCCATTGATTCGGAGTGTCTCCTCGCCGCGCATATCATTTACGGAAGGAATAAAAAGGACATCTTCCTTACGTAACTCAACATCAGGGACAGTACCCGCCATTATGCCCTCGATATTCACTGCCAGAACTTCTAGACGACGATCTTGTTTGCGGCGATGCATCACGGCGCGTGCGGTAAATGCATCCTCGCGCAATCCATCGGCTGCATCAATGAGGTCAAGCACTGTATTTATATTACCTCCAGTCTCATACATTCCTGGGTGGAAAACAGCACCCTTTACCTCGACCATATTCGAGAAACGCGGTATTATGGAATCCACATATATCGAGTCACCATCAAAAAGTTTGAATGAAGCGAATGCACCTTTCTCCACGGTGTGCACCGAATATTCACGGCCACTCTTGCGGATTACCCTCACATTCTTTGTAAAGGCATCACCGGTAAAGTTTCCTGCGAAAGTAAGGAGTTTGGAAAGGGTCTCGTCATCCTTCATTTCATATTTCATAGGACGCTTCACCTTACCGCCTACACTTACTATAGCATCATAAGGGCCAACTACAATAAGGTCATTGTCCTGCAGTCGTATATTACCGTCATTGTTTCCATTGATAATGTAGTCATAAACGTCGATTTTAGCAACGGACTTTCCGCCTCGGAACACGTTTATCTCACGCAAGGTACCCATATCGCTTATACCGCCGGCGGTATAAAGGGCATTGAAAAGTGTTGAAAAAGCACTCAGGGTATAAGAACCAGGAGTAACGACGTCACCGACAACCTCTACCTTCACACTGCGTGTAGTACCGACAGACAGAGTAATTGAAGATCCGCTGTAGTCACCACCGAGCATATCCTTGACATATTCGTTGGCCTCAGCAACAGTAAGGCCAGCCAATTTGATAGGACCTATCTCCTCGACAACAACAAAGCCATCGGGTGATATCTCACCGTCAATACTTTGCTGCGAAGCACCCCAGATATCAATTATAACCTGGTCGCCTGCACCAAGAACATAATCGGCAGGAGTAGGTATATTCATTGCCGGCTCAAATGTAAGCAACTCGTTGTTGAACAGGTTACGTCCATATACGACCTCTTTTTCCTTGAGCAGATTATTGTAATACACCACAGAATCGATATCCAGAAACGTCATCTCTGACTGCAACATCTCGCGTTTCTGCAGATTATTATACTTGGCCTTCTCGTCACGGAGCATAAAATTCTCTCCTCTGCGGTCCTTGACAGGAGCATTCTTGTCGACCGCCTGACGGTTTCTCTTTATGGCTGTCACATCCAAAGCACCAAGTCCCTCCTGCTCCTGATCATACTTGGTCTTGATACGGCGCAACTGCGCAGGAGTAACACCCTGCCTAAGAAGTTTCTGTGCAATTGTCTTTTCATCACTACCCTTCTCCTTCTCGGTCATCACAATCTTGATAACCTGCTCATCAGAGATAGATTGTGCCGCCACCCACTGGAAAGAGAGAAACAACACAATGAGAAAAACTATTTTTTTTGTCATCATCAAAACTTTTTTCCGTTAACTATATAAAAAACAGTAGTAAATATCAATTTCAAATCCAGCCACAACGAGCGTTTCTGCAGATACTCAAGGTCCATCTGCAAACGGACCAGCATCTTGTCTAAAGTATCGGTATAGCCGTTATGTATTGTAGCCATGGATGTTACCCCGGGACGCATCAGGAAAAGATAGTCATAATCGGGGTTCACCTTGCGTATCTGGTCAATAAAATACTGTCGCTCGGGACGTGGACCCACAAACGACATATCGCCCTTGAGCACATTGAACAGCTGCGGCAACTCATCGAGATGATGTTCCCTCAAGAATTTGCCCACCTTCGTAAGCCGTTCGTCACCCTTCGCCGCCAATTGCGGTTTTCCATTAGGTTCCGAATCCACGCACATTGTACGGAACTTGTAGATATTGAAAGCCTTACCCTTATAGCCTATCCGTTCCTGTTTGAAAATGACGCTGCCGTCATTCTGGATTCGGAGCGCAACATACACAATCAGGAATACAGGCGACAGCACGACTATCCCCAAAAAAGAGCATACGAAATCAAAAATACGTTTGACCGCACGCTCAAAGGCATTCATTCCATCAACAACAGCCATTCCTGATATTTATTAAGTTATTATTATAACTTGCTTTTAACAAAAATATTGCAAAGAAAACACTTTTTTTTGGTCAAAAAAAATCCAATTTAGGACAAACGCAAAAAGAGCGGCAAGAAGCATCGCTTCTCGCCGCAATAAAGTACTGACTACAAAAGCATTAAGTACTTTGTGCGCTCCAAACAAAAAAACGGATGGAATCAGACCTTTTCCAGTACTGCACCCGGATAATAGTGTTTGAGAATTTGCTCATATGTGTAACCTTTTTCGCCCATGACAGCCGCTCCAATCTGGCAAAGTCCAACTCCGTGCCCCCAACCGGCTCCTTTGAGAACAAAGCAAGGGACACCTTCTTTTTTCACCTTGTCGACCACAAAAGCCGAACTGTAAAGATGCGACTCGGAAAGCCAACGGCGTATTTCAAGTTCCTTACCGACAGTGACCGTTCGTTTAGAACCCACCACACGCAGTTTGACGAGACGTCCCGAGGCCGCACGCTCAACAGATTGCAAGTCAATTATAGTACCGAAATCGACACCGGAGCGGCGCTTTATCAGTTGAGAGAGTCCTTCTTGAGTATACTCCATCCTCCAACGGTAGAAATCGTTTGTCTCCTGGTCATACCCGTTGAGTACCTGTGACAGCACCCCTTTGTCTGCATTGGAACAAAAAGCCTGGGGTTCGCTCTCAATCCATTCACGGGCTGACGCTTCGTTCGTAAGATCGGGTAAAGGCTCATCACCTCCACAATCACGAAGCGCCCTGAGATAATCATAATCCTCGTTTTCCCAACAGGCCGAGAAACGCTCTGTTACACCGCCACAACATTTGCTGAAACGGGCATCACAGACCTCACCGTCATACTTTAGGACAATATCGTTTGTTTCCCTTACCGCACGTTCCACATTAGGATTAGCCACACGTGTAACACCCTGATAACGTTGGCAATGGTCATCGGCACAGAAGTCGAACAGAGTATGGTCTTCACGTGCATACCAACGGATTATCTCATCTTCGTTCTCCCATCCCAACATGCTTTGCTGCACCTTTTCACTCCGTTGCAACTGCGCATAGAGCCAACTGCGTGAGATTATCGTATGCGCCTTCAAAAGTTCCAAAGAAGATGTTGCCGACATCTCACTTGAAATGACACTTACAAGATAATCCTCAACCGGCAAACGGTTTACGGCACGTACCTCTCCGTCTTCAACGATAAAATGCAACTCACCGGTAAAAAGCTGATTCTCTTTGCGTTGCCAATGGAAATTGACACCAATGACAACATCATACAAAAGGAAACGTGAGCCATCACCTTTTGGAACAAAGCACAGGCTATCATATCTGCAACCGTTAAATAAGAGTTTGCCGTCAACTACAGAGACAACATTTTCTTTGGCTGAAAACGGCGCACCGGAGCAAAAACCACCGATAAAATCGAACTTTATCTCCGCCGCACGCAAGATTCCGACATCAATACGCCTCATCACTCCTCTATCAGATTTTCTACAACAACAGCAAAATCTTCTGCCGACAACGCCACTTCCTGCAACATCGCCAACGCCTCACCGGCATCAATGGCACAGAAATCCTCTTTACGCGGAGTTATCATAAGACCGGCCATATCAAGAGCGCCTGGGCTTACCATACGTTGTAGCCCACCTCCGGTGCCGTAGCAGATAGGACGATGATTTGAACGTGGCACAACCGTTGTCACATACCCCTCGCCCGGAGCATAGTAGACAAAGACGTTCATGCGAGGCTCCGGTTCGTCACCGACAAGAGGCATTGCAGCAACAAGACGTTCGAGAAGTTCCACGGAGCGCGACACATTACGTGACTCAATCCTGAACAAAGGCACAATGTACGTTGAAACGTTATATATAGCACCGTCTTCACCTACAAGCAACGGTTCAAGCCCATCGGCAACTGTCTCGCTCCAAGAATCACCGAAAAGAGGTATCTTCTCAAGCGGAGCAGCCTGCAGATGCGCATGGTCTGGAGCCGAAGCACCGCACTTTGCGCCATTGTAGAAAAGTGCCATACCTTGCCACTTGTGGGCAAGATGCAACATATCGGCATACATCGGCAAAAGCAGTTGTGGAGCATGCTCCTTCATAGGCAGAGTAAAATGATGCGGAAGTATCGGGAACGGGTTCACAAGGAGTTCCAACGAGCCCATAGCATTTTCTGCCATCTGTTCCATAGGCCTGTTGCCGGCACAGAGGAAGCACTTGCGGGCAGCAAGCGAATCTTTATCTATTTTTGCTGCCGTAGATACCACACGGGCAGGATTGTGTTGCAGCACAATACCGTTGTCAAGATCGCGGACCTCCACATTCCCAAGAGCCTTATAGCGTTCTGCAGCATCGGGCCACTGCGCCAACTGCCTGTCGAAGAAACCTGCCAATTCATCGGCATCCGGTGTGCGCATCGATTCCATCAATTCAAGACGCGCCTCAAGCTCTGCTGTACGCAGTGAATCCTTGTATGTATTATGGGCATTTACTTTCTCGTGCGATAGAGCGGCATCGGAGTTTCCACCCCAACGGCGACACAGATAAAGGACATCGTAGATGCGACCAATGCGGTAGCGACGTGATATTGCAAGCCCCACAGCATAATCCTCGCCATAGCTTACATTCGGAAAGCCCACCTCACGTATCACGGGGGTGTAGAATGCGCGCGGAGCACCGAGACCATTGATACGCAATGCATTGTTACGGCCGTTCTCTTCGGTCCACTCTCGGTGGTCGATAACACCCGGAGGGAGCGTATTGAGGTCAAAATCACATATACGGTAACTGCCCACAAGCATCGCACACTGTTGCTTGTAGAATTCGTCCACAACATGTTGCAGGGTATTCCCGTCACTGTAAAGATCGTCGCTGTCGAGCTGTACGGCAAAGCGTCCGCACTGCGCGCTGTTCACTGCGAGATTCCAGCAACCTCCGATACCGAGAGAGGTGCTCTCGGGAATGATGTGCACCACCCTGTCATCCTCGAAAGAATCTATTATTTCGCTTGTTCCGTCTGTAGAATGATTGTCTACGACGAGTATATTGAACGCAAAGGATGTCTGCTGTTTGAGCACGGAATTTATCGCATCGGCAATCGTTGAACAGCGGTTCAGTACCGGAATCACCACCGAAGCCTCCACAGGAAAAGTTCCGTTGGAAAGGTCTATTCCACTATATTTGCAAGGTGGTAACCAGGCACCAATGGCCTTGAGGTGATGAGTGCACACCTGCTCCATTTCCACCTGTACGTTACGCTGTGCAGGGTTTACATAATCGAACTGTTTCTCACCGCTCTTGCGGGTATCGAGTTCGGGTTCAGTATAGACATATCCGTCATGATGATATATTTTCCCTACCCTGCTCATGGCAAGCCGCAACTGATAGAGTCCTGCATATTCATAATCATCCGGAGATGCTGCAAGATACCGCTTTAGGGCCGCAGTCCTGAAAAGCAGCAGAGAACCGAAGTCAAAGTCATTACGCAAAGAGCCTGTCTGATAATCTATTGTGGGAGACTCTACCGCAGCACCGTCAACACTCTTGAAGTAGTTGGAATACCCCATTGAAGCATCAGCAGGGAGAGCCTCGGCAAAAGCACAGAGTTTCTCAACATCGACATCTACATTCCCTTTAGCAAAAAAGAGTACAAAATCAGCTGTTGCACGCTCTGCCATGCTTTTGAAAAGCGTACTTTTCTGCAAAGAATCCGCCTGCATCAGGAAAACCTTTTCAGACAGTTCCCCCTCTACAGCAGACGTACTCAAGAGCCACACCTTCTTCACCTGAGGAAGAGAGACGAAGCGCTCTATCTGCGACTGCTCAAAAACATCGGTGACAAGGGGCAAAAACAGTTCTATCGTGTATTTTTCCATATTTTTCCAAGTTTATCGCGAAAATAATAAAAAAGAGCCGTAATCAAACATTCGTAAACGGGTTTTTCCACTATAAATATAAATATATATTTTTATTTGTTAGCAAAAATAAGAAATACCATATTTTTGCATTATCTTCGCGTTGAAAAAACTATTTTCCACGTATTACATTCAAAGAACAACAAGAGCGAGACAGGATGGAGGAGAATAAAAGAAAACTTCTGGGAATGACCCTTGATGCACTCAAAGAGGCCGTCAAAGAGGCAGGCATGCCGGCTTTCACAGCAAAGCAGATTGCCGATTGGGTATACAACAAGAGAGTGCGCTCAATAGAGAGCATGTCGAACATTTCCCTAAAGAACAGAGAGAAGTTGAGCGAGCTTTTTGAGGTGGGTTACAGTGACCCCGCCGAGGCTGCATATTCCGTTGACGGCACTATCAAATATCTATACAGGGTAAACGACAACCGTTTTGTAGAGGCCGTATATATCCCTGACGGTGAACGTGCAACACTTTGTGTATCATCGCAGGTGGGTTGCAAGATGAACTGCCTGTTCTGCATGACCGGCAAGCAGAAGTACACCGCAAACCTCACCACCAACGAAATCCTTAACCAGATACTTGCTCTGCCGGAGTTTGAAAAGCTGACAAACATTGTCTTCATGGGAATGGGAGAACCGTGCGACAACCTCGACAACCTGTTACCTGCCATTGAGGTACTCACAAGCAGTTACGGACTCGGTTGGAGCCCTCACCGCCTGACTGTATCGACAGTCGGCGTACGTAAGGGTCTCAAGCGCCTGCTCGACTCGGGAGACTACCACATTGCAGTGAGTCTTCACCACCCCATTCCCGAGAAGCGTCAGGAGATCATGCCTGCCGAAAAGGGATACTCCATTGTGGAAATGCTTGACCTGTTACGCGAATATGATTTCAGCCACCAGCGCAGGCTCACATTCGAATATATCGTCTTCAAGGGCATAAACGAGACAATGTTCTATGCCCGCAAGCTTTTGAGCCTGCTCAACGGCATCGACTGCCGTATAAACCTCATCCGCTACCACGCAATCCCGGGTGTACCCCTTGAAGGTGTAGACGAAGAGGGAATGACGCAACTGAGGGATTATCTTACCAAGAACGGACTGTTCACAACAATCAGGGCATCACGCGGAGAGGACATCTTTGCAGCATGCGGTATGCTTTCCACATTAAAACAGAACAATAACAACAAATGACATATACAATGAAAAAGCTTATTCTATTTGTACTGATAATCCTCACACTTACAGGATGTAAGCACGCATCGAAACACTCTATCGGAAATCCATACGAAGTGTTGGTAGTATGCGACGACCAGGTATGGGAGGCTCCGGCCGGCCGTGCTTTGCTATATGCACTTGACACCGACATTCCGGGTTTGCCACAGTCGGAGCGTTCGTTCAGAATCTCAAGAGTAACCAAAACCCACTTCAAGGGCTCTACAAAGGCATTCCGCAACATCATATTTGTGGACATAAACGAAAACCGATACACCCAGAGTTCTTTCAAATTTACAAGAGACGTGTTTGCGAAGCCTCAGATCTACATGGGCATACAGTCTCCAAGCATGCAGGAATTCGAGAAATTCGTCACCGAGAATTCACAGGTAATAGTTGACTTCCTGACAAGGGTTGAGATAGAGAGACAGATGAACGTGCTCGCCGGAAGCTATAACGAGAAAGCCATGGATATCGTCAGGGAGATGTTCGGTTGCGAACTTATGGTGCCGGCATATCTCAACGGTCATATGAAGGGAGAGAACTTCGTTTGGCTCTCCGATTTCAATGACCCTAAGGCCGAAATCCAGAGTTTTATGGTATACAGCTACCCTTACACATCAGTTGACAATTTCTCAAGAGAAAACTACATACACATGCGCGACTCTGTAATGAAGAGGAATATCCGCGCCAAGAGAATGGACCAATACATAAAGACAGTGGACTGGTCGGTAGATATCACCGAAGGCGCATACCGTGACCGTTACGTCCAGGTTGTCCGCGGTCTTTGGGAAATGGAGAACGATATTATGGGAGGCCCGTTCGTGTCGCACTCTGTTGTAGACGAGATAAACAACAGGGTAATTGTAGTTGAGGCATTCCTATATGCCCCCAACAGGAAAAAGGGTTCAATGATGCGCAAACTTGAGGCATCACTGTTCACCCTCAAGCTCCCTGCTGACAAATTTATTGAGGAGAGCACCAGACTTGAGGAATTCAGTATTGAAGAGAAAAAATAAAAGATATAATTGATATGAGCGAAAAACAGAAGATACGCGTCGGAATAACACAGGGTGACATCAACGGTATCGGCTACGAGATAATCTTCAAGACATTCGAGAATGCCGAGATGTTCGAGATTTGTACTCCAATAATATATGGTTCGCCCAAGGTGGCAGCATACCACCGCAAGGCACTTGAAATGGAGATCCAGTACAACACCATCGAGAGAGCCGAAGAGGCGCAGAACGGCAAGTTGAACATCATCAACTGCAACAGCGACGAGGTACACATTGAACTCGGCACAAGCACTCCCGAGGCCGGAGCTGCGGCATTTGAGGCATTGGAGAGAGCCGTCAAGGATTGCCAGGAGGGCGTTATCGATGTCATTGT
>JAEIGA010003745.1_pt1 | contig 23690 bp, 16 predicted proteins | sample 9270691 | NCBI WGS metagenome assembly JAEIGA01 (sample SAMN17057246, study PRJNA624740) | gut metagenome | biome: biome; isolation source: fecal sample | host: Bos grunniens | place: China: Xizang | collected 2019 | reverse complement strand
CTAATGTTGGCAAGAAAATGTAAAAATCGATTTTAAGCAGCGATAGCTGCGTTACACTCAATCCCCAAGACAGGAAAATACGCCAAGTATTATCCTGCCTTGGGGATTTTTCGTAAGCCTTGCTCTCATCTGCTTAAAATCAATTTTTGCGTAGTGGTAAATAAGCCCCCTTTACAGAAAGGGGGTTTGGGGGATAGGTAACACACTTATACTAATTTTGTAGACAAAATTAGTATGCTGTGCATCGGGCTTAACTTTGTTTTCTTCCTTCTCGCAAGGCATAGTGTAAATGAAAATTTACTCTCTGCGCTTGCTTCGTGCGTCAGTTCTTGTTTGTCTCAAAAATAGCTCAATCATTGACGACTTTTTGTGTTGGGAGTTACGGTTTTCGCAACTCCTTTTTTTTGTTTTTGGGGTATGTGTGAGGCTTTTGTAAAGCATTTATGGCGATGCACCTTCGGTACTTTATGGGGGCGCCATAGAGCAAACTTCGGTTTGCGACGCCATAGAGAGCACTTGTGCCCGACGCCATAGAACGCCGCAGGCGTGACGCCAACCATAGCCAACCATAGCCACTCACTCTCTATACCCCCCCCTAAAACAACAAATGCCGAAGGTCACCCCTTAGGCATTTGTGTTAAATCAACCATCGAGCCTACTATGGCCTATCGTAGGTTACCGAATAAACTTGCCAGGTATTTCTGTTGTTGTTAGTTGCACCCTGCACTGTGGTGTTGTTTGACTGGCGCAGATAGTAAGTAGTAGTACCTCCATACCAATTCGATGTCGCATACGACACAGTTACATTATTGCCAGATGTAGAAATCGAGTAGTTTGTACCATTGTCTGCATATGAGATATTGCCATTATAACCATTCAACTCCTGATCTCGTGCAACGCTAACGATGTTCTGACCCTCAATAGTGAAGAGGTTGTAGTAGTTCATCGAGGTGTTTGCCGCAAGGTTTGTATTTACAGAGGTCAAATAGGTCGATGTATAGTTGTTGTTTCGCCATACATAGAGAGTACCGCCTGAAGTGTCAATAGTAGTTGTGCTATTGTTGCTTCTGGTCAAGCCATAGACTGTCATCTCACCGAGGTCGATATCAGCATAAGTTTCGCCACCAGCAACGATAGTAGCCTTCATAGGGTAGACGCCCTTAGTGTCCTTCGACCAAGTTATATAATAAGTGGTATTGAATGCGGCATTACCTGTGAATGTTCCGCTTGCTGTAGCGCTCTTGCCGTCGATAGTTACCGAAGTAGGGTTGGAATTCGACGAGATATTGATATAGTAGCGCACCTCTTCGCCGATAACCACGAAGTCGCGAGTCTCGTTGGTTACCGAATCGTTAACGGTATCAACCCAACGGTTGAACTCAGCCGAAACGGATGTCTCGACCAACGAGAGCTCCTCGGTAAATACCAAGCCGTGCTCATTGCGTACCACGAGCTCGAATACAATACCATCCTTGTTGTAGTCGTTAGGGGTCTTATAGGCGCTGACACCCTCCACCTGATACTTGTGAACATTGAGCTCCTCGCCGACGGTCTTAGCTATAGTTACGCCTGCGGTATTGGTGTATTTAGCGGTGATAGTGATGCTCTCGATGGCACTACCATACGAACTTGCCTGATATGTGAATGACATTTGAGTGTCGGGTTGCAAGACATTAACCGACGGTGTAAGCGAAGCAGAGATACTACCGATTGCGTCATCCTTAACGCATCGTACCGGCGCTGCGGTACGACGGTTGGCGTAGTCTCTAATCATATTTCCACTATAGCTACCTACACCAGTCTCATTCCACGAGTTTGAGCTCGATATATATATACGAGAGCGGTGCATATATTGGCTAATATCGCCCTTTTTGGCATTCGCATCATTGCAGTATGTAGACGATTGGTAGTCGCCTTTCTGACCGACATACTTCCACGAGCAGATGAGCGAGTTCAAACCGATATCCACACCCTTGAAGCCGGTGTATGGGAAGAAGAACTGCGTACCGTTTACGGTGCGAGTGTAGCCATAGGTGCCCGCCGAGCCGGTACCTGTACTAAATATCGAATTCAACTCGCTACTTGGTACACGATATCCAAATGGACACGGGTCGTAGATTGTCTTGGTTGTCATACCCGTAGCCTGATCGTAACCCCAAAGGAAGTCATATCGCTGATATGTCCAGTTGAAGATGTACGACAGTGGCTGCGAGGTCGGCATAACCAAGTACATAGGGTTCTCCACACTATTCTGGAGCGTTGGCTGAGCAAACTGCACAACCTCAGCTGCGGTCTTCTCATCCGAGAAAGAGTCGTAGTAAGGCGCTGTAATGAGGTTGATAGGCGAATAGTTGTATGTCGGAGGTCCCATTGAAGGGTCCTTACGACCCCACTGATAGTACAAACCGTATGTAGCAAGTGCTGTCGCTGCGCTATTGCAGGTTGCTGCTGTAGCACCTAAATTTCTATCGAGGAAGACGATGTCGTGCTCGCCAATGGTAACGCTCTGTTCCGATGGTGTGTTAGTGATCCATATATGCCACGACCATAGCACCTTGTCGTTCTCGTCGTAAACTGCGATAACAGCGTTACCTCGAGCCGAGGTGTCGGGCAACTTGAAACGCACATATCCGAACTTTAACTCGATATCTGAGATGAGTCCGAGCTGGCTCTCCCACAAGAGGTATGCCGACTTAGGCTCGATGGTTTCGTTGGTAGGGTAGAGAGTCTGCGCACCCGATGAAACGATACCCGACTTACCATTTCCGACTGTAGTAGCAAGGAAGCAGTATCCGTCGTAGATGTCCTCACCATTACCATCCTTATACTTATTAGGGTCGAGGATGTAGCAGTTTGCCAACTTATAGGTTTTAATCGTAGCGTTTGTGCCATCGTCAACCTCGAACTCCTGCAGACTCGAGAGGTCGTAGTAGCGCTCGTCACCCTCCTTCTCGAGGATAGCCGCAATGGTACCGTCGGTCTTGAGGTTGAGACGAATATCGTAGATATATCCCTCGTCGAAGATATTAACGATGCTCTCGTTGCCCTTATCATCCACAACCTTGTGCTCCGCCTCGATAATTACCGAGTAGATACCCGAAGTGGTGTGAATCTCCAAATCGACATTGTGGTGAGGTTGTACCAACGAGTAGCCGAGGTAGATATCGTTCTTGGTCTGGAAACCCTCGATGTCGATAGGGTATACAACTGTTTGGTTGTACTCGGGGTGGTTGATGTCGTTGTCGAACATCGGGGTACAGATAATGTCGTGGTCGGCATAGTCGCCCCACTCGTAGACCTGACCAAACTGCCCCAACTCGGTAGGGAGCCAAACCTTGCACGATGTAGGCTGGTTGCGAAGAATTACATTCTGAATATCGCCCCACATATTGAGGTTCTGCGAGCTTCGGTCAGCGTGTGCAATGATACGAATAGCCGAGCGATAGTGGCGATATCTGAAGTAGTTCGAGTATGTAGGCGATTCGAAGTTGTGGCCAAATGGCTCACGATAGATGTTGCTGTTATCTTCCGGATGAACATCGCTACGGTGAGGGCTTGATGAGTTGTACTTGTGCCACGACTGCGCCTCACACACATCGCTGACCATCAAGTCTGTCTCGCCGTCGAGACCTGAGAACTTAATAGCAACAACATCGGTTGGAACACCGTCAATCTCGACAGTTTCGTTCAAACGAACTGCGTCGAATGCCGAGTATTCGAACTGCGCTGTTGCAGGCACACCCTCGGTGCGAGGGAGGAAGCAGTTCATAGGGTACCAACCCACCATTCGTGTGTGGTAGAAGTGGGTAGTATCTTTAATTGTCTCGCCATCAACCTTCTTCTCCTGGATGTTGAGTTTGTAGGATTGATCGGGAATTAACGATACCGAACGGTAGTGAATGCCCTCGGTATTGTCGGGCGACGAGATAATTGTAGACTCGAGCAATACCGCCTTATTCCAGTTTACGGGCTTGTTAGAGTTTCCTGTAAATGTATACAAACCGTCGTTCGTGGTGCTCAAATCCTCGTCCAAACGGAGGAAGTTCGCATTCATCTGCTTCGTGGTAATCTGGTCGATTAGCGAGCGCACAGCATAGCCCTGCTCTGCAGCACGAGATACACCACGATTCTCAACCATACACGATGGCGATATGGTCGTCGAGGTTTTCACCGCCTCGCCGACACCAATCTCGATATTATTCAGGTCATCTCCAACCACCTCGCACGCAACGAAGGCAGAGAGAGTTGCCAATATCATCAAAATCGAATATAATCTTCTCATAATGCTCATCCTCTATTACTCTTTTTGACAGCGTGCCGACATTGCGTATGCCGGACCTGTTGCATTATTAGGGTTGTTGTCTGCACCCGAACTTGCAACCTGTCCTGTTTGTGTTTTGGTATAGCGATACGAACGAGTATTGTACTGTCCCATCGGCATACCTGTAACCAATCGTCCCTCCTGACTCACATCGGTATATGCTCCGGTTTGAGCGTGTCGATATCCCATAAACGGATACCAGGCTCTTTCGAAGTTAGTTCTGTTAAATACCAAGCCATACGAGTCGAACGATGCCTCGCTATTGCTCAGGTTAATCATTCCGGCATTCTCACCGTTGGTATAACCGGTCCAAGTGTGGTGGAAAGGTGTTCGGTAGCCCGGAGGACAAGGGTCGTACATAGTCTTCGAGAAGGTCTGACCCTGAATACCATAGTCCGCAACGGCATAACCCCACATAGCCACATTCGTATATCCATCGATAAAGGTCGACTCGTACCAACCGCAGTTGTTGTTTCCCGAGGTCGAGGTACTCTTGTAGAATATCAGCGGGTTGCGTGTAACCTCAGGAATTGAAGCTGACGAGGCTGTGCTGATATCGCTACGACTCGACCACTCGCCTGTAAGGTAGTCCTTAACCCAATATTGTGACGATTTAGGGTTTCCGTTCACGGTCTCGTCGCCCGAATTGTAGGCTGGAGGGCCAAAGATAGGGTCCTTGCGTCCCCATTGGTAGTAGAAACCGTATGTCGCCAAACGCTGGGCGTTGCTTGCCCACGACAAAGACGAGCCCGAGGTATTAGGCGCAAATGTTGCACCGAGGTTGCGGTCCATAAATGTATAGTTTCCGGTCTGCAAATCGGCAGGCTTATCGGTAAACCAGATATGCCACGACCAGAGAATCTCGCCATCGACATCGTATGCTGCCAAGCCGACATTACCCTCCTTGAACTCGTTCACATAGAAGAGAACATAGCCCTCGTCGTCAACCTCGCCATTGTTGAGAATCTCCATAGGCATCAGATTGGTAACATCGCTTGCATTGCCCGTAACCGTTGTGAAGTCGCCCTGCCACCACAAGAAATCAACCTTTGCAGGGGCGATAGTGGTCGACAAACCACCGTTAATCTCGGCTGTGGTGGTACCACCCAATGGCAAGAGCGAGCCCACGGCATTGCCTCGTACCGTAGCCTTGAACTTATAGTAGCCCGCACGGTGTACCATATACGAATTCGCTGTCTGCGATGCACTCAAGTTGGTAACGATAGCCTGCGAGTGCTTCGATACGCATCGTACAGGCAACGCTCTACTGCGCTTGCTGTTGGCAGAGCTCCAACTCGAAGTTCCGCTGGCTGTATACTGCAACTCGTAAGGAGTATCGGTCTCAGGGTCTACTGCACTCGACCACAAACGTACGCCATTGCCTGTGAGGTAGTCGGTGCCATCCGACTCGATATAGCCCTGGAATGGGAACCACACATTGCTCGATGTAACCGAGAGGTTTACACCTGTGCCATTCTGCCAGCCTCCACTCTTCTCGTAGAGTCCGAGGTTCTGCCATACACGAGCATCGGCAACCATATATCCCGCAGGACAAGGGTCGTACATAGTCTTCTGGAGGTCGGTGTACTCATTTTGGTAGCCCCACAAATCGGTCTCATTCGCCGACATCCAATTCTCTTTGCCATTTCCGTAGAGGGTTGTCGGGTTTGCCATCGCATCCTCTACCGATGATGGCTGTTCGGAGCTACTCGGCACCTTCGAAACATTGCCATACACACCCGACGATGCAGGCTGGAAAGGTGTCGGGCGTCCCCATTGGTAGAACAAACCGTCGAATGCGCCCACGCCATCAGGTGTGGCAGATGTTGCACCGAGGTTTCGATCCTGCACGATGTATCCCGTAGGATAACCCTGCAAACTTACACGATCTGTGAGCCAAATATGCCAAGTCCAGAGGATGTTGCCACCCTCCTCGTCGTAGGCTGCAAGAATAACATTTCCCTCGGTCAAGAGCTTCTTATCATCTTCATCGTTAGGGTTTCCTTGCACGTGGAATACCACTCGATTCTCGGTCAAGAGGTGCGAGTCGAGCGTCAATGCCTTGCGCTGAACACCATCGACGGTAATCAACGGAGTGTCATCCCACAAGATGTCCACATAACCAGGGTTGAGCGTTGTGCTACCTCCGACAATCGAGTTGTTGCCATTACCCTTTATTGTGGCGTCGAAGCAGTAACCGTAGTTTGCCGAGTTTACGATGTATGAGTTTGCGGTCTCGTAGTTCGAGAGGTTGTAGAACATATCCACCACCACATCCTGCTCGATGTTGCTTCCGTATGACTTCCACTCGCCTACCGAAGCATCGGCGTTAATCATACCGTGATCCGAGAAGCGCAAAACCACATCGTAGGCGTATCCGGCCTTGAAATTTCGAGCAATAGATACTCGCTGACGAGCTGTCGCTGCACTTGTCGTGAGCGAGATGTTGAGCATACCGTCAGCAGGTGGTGCAGCGATACACTTCGCCACCAAACGACGATTAGCCAAACCTGCAGGAATATTATTGCCTGGCGAGAAGTAGATGTTGTTGTTCGCGTCAGAAAGTACAAGGTGATCTTGTCCCTCATACTCTACGCCAAACTTACCATCATCGCCTGGGAGAGTCAAAGTACAAGAGGTTGGGAGATTCTCAATCTCCATCTCCTCGAGCACGCCCCACATCGAGTCTTGTACGCCATCATCGTCATCCTCGTGCATAGAGTATATATATATACGGTATATACACAATGCGTGGTCGAAGGTCATCAAGTCGAAACCGTTCGACTGCGAACCCGTTGTTACATTACCATACATAATATCCGAGTCGCCCGTAATAGGAATCTTTACGGTTGTGGCACTCGACGAGGTGTTGTACTCGTAACCATCCTCGTTCGGAAGCCACGGATGCCAAGCCACATACTTAACATAGTCGGTGGCGTTGTAGAAGAACTGCGACGCACTTGTGAAGTTGATATCGCGGATGTAGCTATTCGAAGGGCTTGGTCTACCCATCTCTGCAAGGATAGGCTCACTGCAGTTGAAGAATGCAGGGTATGACGGAGTTATCGACTCGTCGATACGAGCCAAACCTATCGTCATTACGGTATCGGTTGCGGCATCGATGATACCACTTGTAGAGTTGGCGTTACCACGAGTCGAGCTCTGTGTGTAGATGGTGTTTGGCGAGTAGCCCACATCTGCCCACAAGCGCACCTCGCGAGCTTTGTTGCCGTCAACCTCCATATTGTGGTCGTTCACACAGCCCACCACAACGAGTAGGACCGCAACCACCAACGATACATATTTCGTAAATCTCTTCATCCTGCTCCTCCTTAATCAATTTCAGGCAATACGGTACCCTCGATGTAATCTACATCAATCCAATCCTTTACCACACCCTCGAAGTTTACACCCGAGTCGATAGTTGCCGTATAGACAATCTTGTGTCCCGATTGGTAGTTCATTGGCTCGTAGTTGTAGAGCTTGAACTCCTCGGTGTGCTCCACCCAGTTATCAGGGCTTGTCGGGGTAATCTTCTCGTTAATCTCGTAGACGATAGTGAGCGTAGTGGCTGCGGTGAGCTGCTGAGGCAGACACATCAACAACATCTTCGCCGAGGTGGTTTCGCGCGAGTCGCTAATCTCCACAGCGGTCGAAGGGTTGTAGGTGTAGTTCACATCGGGATTTCCCGAAGGGGTTACCTGCCAGATGTTTCTATCGCCCGAGTTTGCTATCGCTTGCGAGGTACACTTCATCTTACCTGCCGAGTAGATATTTTTGAACGACATACTCTTCAAACGAGCGTCGAATTTGTTTCCACGCACCACATAGATCTCCACGCACGACATTGCGTGCTCGAGGTGGAGCTGTACGATAGGCTTCATCGCACCGTCAGCCACCTTGAATGCGTAGGAGAGCAGATAGTCAATCATTGCCGACTCGTTGTAGCTCGTAGGTTGCTGTATGGTTATCTCAAGACCATTTTTACCACTATCCAAGGTTAAACCGTTTAAGGTGTTGTAGGTGTAGCCATAGAACGAGTAGCTACTACCCTCCACCCAGTTTGACTTGGTTGCAGGGAACCACTTTCCGGTTGCTGCGTCACGGGTGATAGCCGTACCCGAGTAGATGTTGGTGGTGTTGTTGCGCACGCCGTAGACATAGACACTTCTATTGTTCACATCTGCCTGCGTCATTGCTCCTCGCTGTATGTGCTTGGCGTTGAAGGCAATCTCCTGCGAGGTGCCCAACTCAACAATGTCGCCATTGTCGCACGACAATAGCAACGCTCCAAGCAATATGGTAAAAACTCTCTTCATTCTCTCTCCTCCTACAATTCTACAATGTGCTCAATCCAATCAACCACCGTCACCTCGGTAGTGATTGTATTGTCAGTAATGGTCATATTGTATTCGTACGCCTGCCCGGGTTTCCACTCGGTAGGTGTCGTGCCACCGAGCATTCCAAGCTCGATATTTCGTATAGCATACTCGCTGTCACCCTGCTTGATATACTCCAAGTGGAGTGTTGTCGGAGTCTTGTAGATGCTCTGTGGCAACACCAAGATGGAGCCGTAGTCGTAGAGCGAGTGCTTATAGTTAAGGTTTACGGTCAAACCACCGTTAGGCAGGGTACAACCACCGCCAAATATGTTTGTGTCCGATACGGTTGAGCCGTCGAGCTCCCACGACGCTGTGCCATCGGCCTTGAGCGTGAAGTCGCCCCTGTTCTGCAAACCTACAAGGCGCACATTGCGTACATCGGTTACTGTGGCGTTCGATGCGTTTATGAGGTTGAAACGCACCGCCGAGCAAGCGTGACGGAAGACCAATGGTACCGCCGAGAAGTCGTCGTAGTAGGTGAGGTCGCGTGTTGCGGTGGCATAGAGCAGGTCGAAACCATCTGCCGAGCCACTCTCGTAGTCTTTGATTGTTACCGTGCCATCCTTTGCCGAGAAGGTGCACTCTGCCGCAGTGTATGGAGCTATGGCGTAGAAGTTATACACCGCCTTCGAGATCCAGAATTGGGTGTCATCGTAGTTCCAACCCGGAAGATCCGCATCGTAGTAGAGTCGCTCACCGTTGAATGTTGTGGCGGTGTTTCCGTCGAGGGTGTATGAGCCGAAGACCATAACATCCACCTTCTGCAAATCATCATTGTTCTCGATAAGCGCACGGCTGTACTCCGACGAGAAGCTGATTTCGCGTGGGCCCTCTATCGGTGCAGGATTGTTACATCCCACCAATACCAGCAACGATAGAACTACTATGATACCAAACTTACGCATTGTTTTCTTGTTTTTTTTAGGGGCGTTAGAGGCGTTAGTGTTGTATTTTAAAACTCTCGTCTCTCGTCTAAAAAACCTCCGCTCCTGTTAGAACCCGTGGGGGCGATCAAGCCCCACACGGATTAAAAAATTAGAGAGTGATGTTGCCACCAGAAACAGTAACAGTATCCCAAGGCTTAACCTCGCAAGTGAACTGAATCTCATTAGCACCGATTGAGAAGTTGTAAACATACTTGTTACCAGCATCCCAAGCACCATAAGTTGCAAGAGGTACAACCTTTGTCATCTGGTGACCGTTGAGGGTGTAAACGATAGTCATCTCAGTCTGTGTAGCAGCAGGAACAACCAACAATGGAGTAGCATCAGTGTTAGCGCTATCAGTCAAAGCAGCAGTTGTTACATTTGCAAATGTGTGGTCGATAGCAGTCGAAGTGTTGCTCCAAGCAGCAGTGCTTGGGCTACCAGCAGTAACTGTCAAATCGCCACCAAGAACAACGTCAGCAACAGTTGCCGAAACGATCTTAACCTCCTCAGTAGTCAAGCTTGTCTGGAAGTTTACCTGAAGCAAAGCCAATGCGTGACGGAAGAACAACGCCTGAGTAGCAGCAGGAACAGCATCTACCTGGCAAAGGTCGCTGTAAAGAATGTCGTTCTGAGCTGCACCATCGATACCAGTTACCTTGTAACCTGCGAGAACGTCGCCTGTGTAGTCAGCAGCGAAAGTTCCTACGCCATAAGGGTAGTAACCGATGAACTGCATCTTACCGGTGTTTGGCCAGTAGCGAGCTGGCTCACCGCTGTAAACGTTAGCATCATCAACGAACTTGGTTGGCACGAAGTACTCTACATAAGTGTCATCGCCCTCTGCATCCCAAACACCTGCTACATTGATAGCAGAACCTGCTGGGAGTGCGGCTCCATCAACTACAGCACGAGTAACACCCGACTTAAAGCCGATCTCCTGAACGCCACCTGTGTAAACCTCATTGGTTTGAACACAACTGCTCAACGATACCATCGCTGCAGCAGCAAATAAGAAAATCTTTTTCATAATAAAATTTTTTAAAATGGTTAATAAAAAAGTTTGTTAAAAATAAGTAAAAAATGGTTAAAATAAAAATTTGTTTGTGTGTTTGTAAATAATAACTTGCTTTCTCTCAGTTTTTTGTTTTGTTTCTGTTGGTTTTGTTCTTTTTTTCTGTTCTTTTTAGGTTAAGGTTTTTATTGGTTTTTTAAATCTCAATATCGTAAATGTATTCCTTCCACTCACCTACCTCAGGCTTGAAACCTCCTCCGACCTCAGGCTTTGGAATGTTGATGTCGGCCTTGATGTAGATCTTCTGCTCAGGGTTGTTATCCATCTGATCCGATACGTCGAAGTTGTACATATAAGGGTGGCCCTGGACGTCGGTAAAGAGAATACTCAATATAGCACTCTCGCCACTTGTCTTCTCACGACCAAAGGTTTCGAAACCGGTGTATAGTACGGTATTACGACGCTGTGCGCTCACAACATCGAAGTAGAGTGCGATAGGAATCTCGGAGTCTTGATTTAGGGCCATAAAGTGCGAGCTTGCCTGTCCCGAAATCATCATCGAAACAGATGCAATCCACTCCATACCTACAACGCCATCGACCTCGACATTCCAACTCTCTACAACGCTCTTGGCGGTAGTACGAATGATGAGCACCTCATCGGTGATGTGACGAGGAATATGTATATTGCGCTCGCGAGCCACGTATAGGTGGTCAGGTGTGAGTCGAATATCATCGTACGAAGGACGGGAATCTACACGCGATTGGAGATAACGGGTGAAGCGACTTCGCTGATGTTCGCTAATCTCGTAGGTATATGCCTCCATATAGTTCCACGAGTAGTCGTTGCGAACGTGAGTATCGCCGGCGTCGATATTATAGACCACTATATCCACATCACCATATGGAGCGTGAACGTATCCTCCCGTGCTCGCTACGAAGTCGTGGCTGAGGTATTCGCCCGTAAACGAGTCGAAGAACGCCACACGCATCAAGCCCGGGTCGGTATATTCGTGGTTTGTCACCTTCTTGTCGATGGTCAAATCGAGGTAAACCTTCAGGTACTCCTCATCCATCGGACGACGCTGACACGCCACCGAAAGGAGTGCTACCAAGGCAACAAGCAGTATGTATCTAACCTTACTCATCGCCCTTAATCTTGTTTGATGGTTTAACCTTTTGGAAAATTGGCACCACAAGCGAAACATTCGCCTTGGTAGGACCAAAGTAGCCCACCTTCTTGGTAATCTTGTCGCTGATAAGTGGACCATTAGCCTCGATGACGGTGTACTGTCGCGCCTCCGAGTAGATGTAACCGAGACCGAGCGAGAACTCGAGGTGGAGCGACTTGCGCTTACCCACAGCCATAGCGTAGGTGTAGTCTACACCCACATTCAAGAACTCTCCCTGATGACCGTGGAAGTTGCGCTCGAAGTCGTAGTAACCCACATAGCCGTAGAGGCCTACCGAGTGGCCCTTCAAGCGGTCGAAGAGTGTTCTGTTCTTGCCAAACCAATAGCGACCCTCGATGCCCCAAGCGAGCAACTCGAAACAGTTCTTGTTATCCTTCTTCGGCCATATCCACGGGAAGTAGTAGTCAGCACCCACCGACCAATGTTTGCCGATAGGTACCTCGATACTCGCATTCAATGCAGGTACAAGCAAGTTCGAACGGAATGCCACAACAGGGATGCGTGGCACTACAACGACGGAGTCTTTGACCTTTATCGGCTTCTCCTTCTTCTCTTTTGCTGGTTTTTCCTCTACGACCTTCTCCTCTACGACCTTCTCCTTTACGACCTTCTCCTTTACGACGCTCTCCTTTGCAACACTCTCGGTTGCGACCTTCTCTGCGCGCTCTTTTGCAACTTTCTCCTTTGCAACACTCTCGGTTGCGACCTTCTTTGTTGCCTTTTCTGCGCTCTTGGTTGCGACCTTCTCTGCGCTCTTGGTTGTCGCCTTCTTTGTTGCCTTCTCTGCACTCTCGGTTGCGACCTTCTTTGTACTCTTGGTTGCCACGATAGGTGCTGTGGTTGCCTCCGCCTTTGGCTGAGCCTTCTCGAGAAGCTTCACTGCAGTAGACTCCATCTTCTTGAACGGAACTACGAGTGGGAGCACAAGTTCTGGCGAGCTGACCTTACCGCTCAAGGCGAGAGGTTTGCGAGTGTAGGATGCGAGAGGCTCATTCTCGACGATGCGCACAACGGCAGCATTTCGGGCAGGGCCCATATAGCCATCAACCAACACCCTCCAAGTCTTGCCTTTGTCGAGATTGTAGAGTTGCTCCTCCTTCTCGTCGTTCGAAACCTCGGAGTCGAGGATGGCAAGCACCTGCTCACGGTTTGCCTTGTTGTATTTCTTGTGGATTTGCTCTGCAAAGGCTACCCAATCCTCACCTGCCGAGATGGCGTAGATGCGTAGTTTGTCGCCACCCTCCATTGCAGAAACCCAATCACGGAGAATCTTGGCACGGTTGTGTGCCAATTCGTGGTTGTACTGCTCGCTTCCAATAGGCGATGCACCACCCTCGATAACGATTGTGTGTACCACATCGCTCGAAGAGGCAAGTTCCTCGACTACTTTGCGGAGAGTTCTGTAGGCTAAACGATTGTTCTCGTAACCCCAATTTGGACGAGCCTTGTCGTTCTCGTATTGGATGCTTGTGATGTCAAGTCTGGAGTTGAATTTCTGAGGCAAGATTTGCTCCTCGTGTGTGCGCGCGGAAAAGGCGTCAAGAGACACGCCCTTGACACTTTGCACTGTTGCGATAGAAACTGCACACAATGCGAAAAATATCAAAAAGATAACCTTTTTCACACCTTGCCCTTAACCTAAATACTAACAAATCGTTCCCAGCGACTTGTAAGCCCCTAAAAATTAGCAGGCAAATATATACAAAAAATTACAAAAAATTACAAAAAATTACAAAAAATTACAAAAAATTACAAAAAATTACAAAACCTAAAAATGAAAAAAAAATCGAGAAAAAAATCGAGGAAGTTTTTGCGCCCTCGGTTTTTTTCTCGCCGTTTTTTATTTGGAGATTTAACCTTTTCTTCTTAACTTTGTCTTATAAGTAAAGCGAAATCGAAAAATACTTATGGCACTATCGATTCATTCGTCGCTCATAGGAGCGTGTGAGTCACTCCCAATCGGCATCGAAAAACGATTGGAAAATATCCCGTCAAACAAAGTTTGTGGCGTGGTTTTTTGTGGTACTGCCGATGGGGTAGAGTACCACGACCTTCTCAATGAAATCAAGCAAGCGGTCTATGCCTCGCTCGGCAAGCGAGTGCCCGTAACCCTCATTCCGCAAGAGCTCTTGTCGGAGGGTGGTTTTTCGGTTGAAATCTTCACTCTCGAGGGCGATGCGAAAATCGAAATCAAGGAGCATAATGGCATCTGCTATGGCATTCTCAAGAGCGATGACGAGTCGTTACTCTTCGTCGAGGGTATCCCGTCGTCGGACTTCTCGCAAAGTGTTCGCCACCAGAGCGATGAGGTCTTTGCCAAGTTGGACGAATTGCTCACGATGTATGATTTCGAGGTAGACGATATTGTTAGACAGTGGAATTATATCGGAAATATTGTGGCGCATCGCAACGGCAAACAGAATTATCAGGAGTTTAACGACGCCCGTTCTGCCTACTACGCTAAAGCCGAGTGGCGCAACGGATATCCCGCTGCTACGGGTATAGGAGGCTCATTCGAGGGTGTTGTTGTTGGCGGTATCGTGTTCAGAAATGCGACACAAAAAGCGGTATTTCCGATAGATAACCCATTGCAGGTTGCAGCGCATATTTATTCAAAAAATGTGCTTATAGATTCAGCGGTAAATGCTGTGAAAAGTACGCCCAAGTTTGAGCGTGCAAAGCTTATCGAGAGTGAGCACGGCGTTTGCTGTTTTGTGTCGGGAACAGCCGCAATTCGAGGTGAGGAGAGTATGGATGCTTCGTCGGCTCGACTCCAGACGATTAAGACAATCGAGAATATCGAGTACCTCGTGTCGAAGGAGAATTTGGTGCGCTTCGGATGCGAGCCATACGAGTTGAAATGTGTTCAACTTCAAGTATTTATAAAGAATCGAGAGGACTTCGAGGCGGTGCGTGCCGAGGTCGAGAGAGTCTATCCGAATTTGTCGGTGATTTACTCGTTGGCGGATGTCTGCCGAAGCGAACTCTTGGTCGAAATAGAGGGAATCTTAATATCATAACAATATGAGAGCAATTCTAATGTTTATTGTCTGCCTGGTCTTTACGATTTCGCAGACAATCGCCTCGGAACGATGCAGTGACGAGGTCTTTTATCGAAGAGTCAATCTCGTGGTGACGGGAGCTTTGCCATCGCCTCAGTCGTGCGAGAAATTTTTGGATAACAAGGACCCTCGCAAGCGTGAAAAGACAATCAATTGGCTTATTCAGAGCGAGTTGGGTTTGAAGTATATGCAGATGCATTGGGGCGACATCTTGCGTATCAAGTCGGAGTTCCCGAGTAACCTCTGGCCTAATGGTGTGCAGGCGTACAATCGCTGGGTCTACGAGCAACTCCTCAAAAATGTACCATACAACGAGATGGTGCGTAAACTCTTGCTTTCGCAGGGTAGTAATTTCCGCTCGCCGGCTGCCAACTTCTATCGTGGTTTCCAGAAGCGTTCGCCCGAGAATTTCTATGCCAATATCAACCTTCTTTTCCTGGGCAAGCGAGAGTGCAAAGATAATGGTTATCAGTGCTTTTCGCAGATAAAGTTCAAGGATACGAAGGAGTGGAAAGAGGAGATTATCTATATCGACTACTACAAGAATTTGCCGTGGCATCCTATCGTGTTGGAGGATGGCACAACGCTCAAGTTGAAGCAGGACACCGATTGGCGTGAGGAGTATGTAAATTGGCTCACCTCGCCAAACAACCGTCGCTTTGCCGAGGTTATGGTGAACAGAATGTGGTATTGGGTGTTTGGCAAGGGTCTTGTGCACGAGCCGGATGATTGGCGTGCCGACAACCTCCCGTCTGACCCAGAGAAACTCAAGGAGTTGACCGACTACTTTATTGCCAAAAAGTTCAACCTGCGACTCTTGTTGAAGAAAATCTTGATGTCGGATGAGTTCAACTCGAAGATGGCACCCGAGGGAAGCTTTGTACCACAGCGACTCCCTGCCGAGGTTATAGTAGATGCAATAGCCTCTACTACAGGTCGTTGGGCAACATATATGAGCCGTGTTCCCGAGCCGTTTACCTACTATCCGCCTCAAACCCGAGCAACCCATTTGGGCGATGCAACTGTATCATCTTCGGAGTTGGAGCTCTTTGGTAAGGTGTCGCGCGATGTGTCGTTGGAGAGTCAGCGAAACAACGCAATTACCTCTCGTCAGTTGCTCTATTTGATGAACTCGTCGGAGCTCGAACAGCGCATTAGAAGAAGCCCTGTTTTGAAGCAAATCTACACTAAGAACACCACTGTTCAGCAGGTTGCAAATGCCATAACATTGCGAGTTTTAACTCGTCGAGCAACCCCTGAAGAGGTCGAAATGTACACAAAATATATGAATGACAACTCGTTGTCGCTCAAAGAGTTGGCGTTCGACATTATGTGGATGCAGATAAATAGCAACGAATTCCTCTATAACCACTAATTTCAACCGTTATGAGAAAGATATATCTGACCTTAATATTACTATTCGCCTTCTCATTCGCAGTCGAGGCTCAACGAGCAAAGTCTGTGATTTTGGTATATCTCGATGGTGGCCCTGCGCAGACCGACACCTTCGATCCTAAACCCGCAGCAGGTAGAAACTACTACGGAAACTATAAGGGTGTAGCCAAGACAAATGTCGAGGGCATCGAGATTGGCGAGAAGTTGCCGTTGCTTGCCACTATGGCAGATAAGTATGCGCTGATTCGCAGTATGACCCACGGCAGTAACGCCCACGAGACGGGACACTATGCAATGATTACGGGCGACACCTCGAAGGGTGCTGTTGTATATCCGTCGTTTGGTGCGGTTATCTCCTATATGAAGAAGGATACCTACAAGGGCATTTTACCTTGCTATATCTCGGTTACAAGCGCCAACAGCCGTTTCAATGAGGGCGGTTTCCTGGGCAATGCCTACAAGTCTTTTGATACAGGCGGTAAACCCGAGTCGAAGAACTACGAGGTTGAGGGCGTGGTTAATAAGTTCGTAGACCGCGAGCGAATGGATAAGCGAATGGCTCTGCTCAATGAGTTCGAGACAGGTCCTATGGATAAGAAGTTGATCGATTCGTTGCGAGGCGTAAATATGGAGTTCATCTGGGGCGAGAGCCGTGAGTTGTTCAACCTCGCCAACGAGCCCGACTCTGTTAAGAATCGCTATGGCAAGTCGAGAATCGGCCAGTCGTGCCTTGTGGCTCGCAAGTTGGTTGAGGCTGGAGTTCCATTTGTGAATGTACGCACAACGGGCTGGGATACCCACAAGAAGCACTTCCAGAAGATGGGTAAGATGCTCGGCGATCTCGATAAGGCGTTATCGGCTCTTATCTCCGATTTGGATGCTCGAGGATTGCTCGACAGCACAATCATCCTCTGCGGTGGCGAGTTCGGTAGAACTCCGAAAGTGTTGTGGGAGGCTCCGTGGAATGGAGGCCGTGCCCACTATGGTAAGACCTTCAGCTACTTGGTTGCAGGTGGTGGTTTCGTAGGTGGTAAGGTGCTCGGCAAGACAGACAAGACAGGCGAGAAGGTTGTGGAGCGACCTGTTGCTCCGTGCGACCTTATCGGCACGGTCTATCTCCTTATGGGAATCGACCCTTATGGCACTTTGCCACACGTTTCGGAGGGCGATTTGCCGATACTTCCGGCGCTGTTAAACAAGAAACTCAGTCACGGATTGTTGTATGAAATTATAGATGTAAAAAAGCCGTCGTATGAAAAATAAGAAGATAATATTGGCTGTTATTTTTGCCTTTCTGACCACTACGCTCTATGCGCAGAAGTTGTCGTTAGGTTACCTCTATCCTGCTGGTGGTGAGGTAGGTACATATGTTGAGATTGAGGCTGGCGGACTCAATATCAATAGGGCAACCAAGGTGTTGTTCAGCCATCCGGGTATCAAGGGCGAGTTGGAGCAGATTAAGGAGAGTGCCTCTGCAAAGAAAAAGCGTCGTCGCTTGAACGACCAGAGCAGTCCACAGCTTGCCGACAAGATTAAGATTAAGATTACAATCGACAAGAGCGTTCCGTGTGGCTTGTACGACTTGCGCTTGCAAGGCAAGGGTGGTGTGTCGAATATGCTCCCATTCGAGGTGGCGTCATATCCAAATGTGCTCGAGAACAAGAAGTCTACAATTAGAAAGCCGAATAAGGTGGAGTCGCTCCCTGCCGTTTTGTGTGGATATGTAACTCCAGGAGGTATCGACTACTTCCAATTTACGGGTAAAAAGGGCGATCAGATTGTCGCTTCGGTCAAGGGACGACAACTCGTTCCATATATTGCCGATGCGGTGCCTGGTTGGTTCCAGCCGGTGATAAAGATTGTGGACTCGAGGGGCAAGGAGATAGCCTACTCTGACGACTACTACCACTATGTAGACCCTGTGATTATCACAACTTTGCCTAAAGATGGCAAATATACGCTGATGATTCACGATGCAATCTATCGTGGTCGTGAGGATTTCAACTATCGCATCCAAATCGGTGTTATTCCGTTCGTTACGGGTCGATATCCTGCGTATGGTGTTGTGGGCAAGAAACTCAAGCAAGATATCGAGGGTGTAAACCTCAGCGATACAAAGCAGACCATTAAGATTAAGAAGGAGGGTTACAACCAACTTTCCTATCGCAACAATGTAGGTACCTCGAATGCTGTTCCGTTCTACGCTTTGGAGAAGGGCAAGAAGATTGTCTACTCGCCAAGAGATAAGGCGTTGTTGACTATGGGAACAGCCATTGCCGACTCGCTCACTGCGGAGTCGAAGGTTAAGCGCTATCGTATCTCGGCTTACGAGGATGAGGAGATTATCGTCGAACTTATAGGTCGTAGAAATGGCTCGAGAATAGACGCTGTAATGCGCTTGCGAGACGAGGCAGGCAATATCCTGGCAAGGGCTGACGATACCGAGGACCCTATTCAGGGCTTGATGACCTTCCACGCCGACCCTATCCTCAAGTATAAGCCAGAGTTGAGCGAGCAATTAATTCTCGAGGTCGAAGATTTGCATCGAGGCTATGGCAAGGACTATCACTATTTGTTGCGTCGCCATCGTCAGTTGCCATCATTCAATGCCTTCGTTTCGCCTGCAAATATCACCATCCCATCGGGTGGTACTGCGGCCTTCCGCGTCGATGTTAAGGGTAGGTTGAAGCGACCTGCAGACCTCGTGGTTAAGGGCCTTCCAAAGGGCTTCACAACAAGTAGTTTGCGCTTGCGTGGCCGTCGCTGGGATGTCTCAATCACTTCGGCAAAGGGCGCCGATGTCAAGCGATTCCCGATAGAGGTTAAGTTGAACTACCCAGGTGCTGACGGTAGTCGTGAGCAGGCGGATGTTTTGCCTGTGGATCAGATGATGCAGGCGTTCTACTATACCCACTACATCCCTGCTGCGGAGTTGGCTTTGGATGTTACCGAAGCATCGCCTTATCGTATGTCTGTAGACTTCGATATTCATCAGGAGCTCCCTATTACTGTCAATACCGAGACTATCCCTATCAAGATAAAGGTCGATAAGAACTCCGATTTCAACGAGCCTATCGAGTTGGTGTTGGGCAAGAAGATTGGTATGTTTACGCTCGATCCTGTGTCGATTTTGCCGGAGGAGACCGAGAAGACCATCTACCTCAGAGTAAACCCTACCGCAATGGAGAAGTTGAAGAGCAAGAAGGGTAAGCCAACTTGGCAGATGAATATCGTGGGAACGGTTAAGGGCGAGGTTATCCAGCGTGGTCGTCGTCGCTTCCAGAATGCGAAGTATCGTGAGATGACACCGTTCTTTATAATAAAGCTCGATCGCTAATATCGGTCAGCAACAAAAGAGGAGCCGTCGCAACAACGACGGCTCCTCTTTTTCGTATTAGGGTTGCTACTACAAGAGTGCAGCAGCCTCGTTAAGCTGATTGTTCAACTCGGCAAGGAACTCAGTCCAGTTGAGCGATGCGTCGTTGAGGTCGCGAGCACGCAACTCGGCGAGCTTAGCCTCGATAGCTGTGAGAGCCTCGGCATTGTCGCCACACTTCTTGCGAAGGGCACGCACCTTCTCGTACAACTCAACTCCGTCGATCAAACGCTCGAAACGCACCGATGAACGAGCACCAGGGTAGACGATGTAGGTGTCGCCCGAAGCCCAATAGCGGAAACGAGAGTCGAGCTCTGGGTGTGCCGGCCACGAGTTGTAAGCCCAACGCAACATACCGTCGTAGTCGTGAGCAATGGCGTATGCACAGAGCAACTCAGCCTCGAATGGCTGCGAGTTGGTGAATACATTAGGGAAGAGGGTGCTACAGCATACATAGAAGGTCGAAACATCGCCCTTAGCACGGCGTGAAGCAATCTCCTCAGGATTCATAAGCGAGTGGCGCTGACCTACGCAGACATCGCGCATATTGGTGTAGCGCTTGTACGAATCGTGGTTATCCGCCATAGCGAAGCCCAACTCTGGAGCATACTTCTTGATGAGTGCTGCCGCTACATCCATATCCTCAGGCTTACGCTCGTCGATTGCCATATTTGTGATGTGCAACCAGCCCTTCTCCTTGAGGTGCTGAGAGAAGTCCTTGAGGAATGGGCCCCAAGCCTTCTCGTAAGCCGGATCCTGTGGGGTAGTCGAGATTTTGCAGTTGCGGTTATCCTTTGCGTTGGTACGCATATCCTGATAGTCGAGGGTACACTTACCCCAAGGCAACATCGAGTAGCAGTTAATCTGCTTGTCGATACCGAGCGACATCATAAACTCAACCCACTTGTCGAAGCGTGAGTAGTCGTACTTCCAAACATCGTTGTCGTAGAGGTACCAATAGATCATTGGCTCGTAGTCGTCGAAGCACTGATAGCTCCAAGGGTCACGATTGAGGGTTGCGGTGATAACCTTCTGACCTGCGTTAGCCAACATCTGCATTGTTGGACGCATAATTTCGAAGTGCTCGTCGCTCCAAACCTCGACACCTGCTACACGAGCAATTGCCGATGGATGTTGCCACAGTCGAGGTGGAAGCCCCACTCCTTTGGGGTAGCTAAAACCTCGTCTACGACCTTTACCTCCAAAGGCAACTCGATTGTGCCCATACCGTTGTGCGAAATCTCAACTGTAGCTTTGTATGTGCCAGTCTTTGCATCCTGAGGGATGGCAATGCTAACCCAAACGGGACGCGCGGTGTTTGCATCGATGTCCATCGCAGGGATGTTGTCGAGCATATCCGCCTGCAAGATTGCCGGGTGTCCATTAGGACGAGCGCAACGACACGCCTTATCTACCTTGTCGGCGATGGTGTAGCGTACGAAGTGAGTAGTTGCAATCGAGCTTGGGAGTGTTGCATCGTTCGACTCAAACTCCGAAATCTCGCACTCTACGCCCTTGTAGTTGTGAGCGCTCCAGAGCACCAACTGTGCCGAAACCTTCTCACCACGCCACGCTGTGGTAGCGTAGGTTGGAGTGAGGTTCTGTGGCACCTCGCTACGAGAGTAAACGAGGTCGGGAGTACCCCAAGAGGCGTGCAAACCGCCCTTCAAATTTGTCCAAGCATCCTTCGCCTCGTCGCTCAATGCAACGGGGTCGTTTGCCTCCTTGAAAGTCTCGACTGTCTTGCTGTCGCAACTTGCAAATAGCACAGCAACGCACACCGAAACAAGCAATAATGATCTTTTCATAATCTCTATTTTTTGGTTGGTTGATTTTGTTTACAAGGCAAAGATAGCACAAAAAAACGGAAAACGAAAAATTCCCAATAATTGAGAGTAGATAGTAGTTAAAAACTAATTCTGCATTCCCTTAATAATATATATAGGTAAAAAAAACGAGGATAACCTTTTGAAGGTCATCCCCGTAGTTGAGTATTACGCTCGACTCGAGGCTATTTCTTGCCCGAGCCCTTTGTTGATGCGTAGGAGAGTTTGAGTGCATTAGCGCGACGAAGCTCCTGCTTAACATCTGCAATTACACCCATCTTCGTGTTAACATCGGCCTTCAAGCAGACAACCATCGACGCACGATCCGACTCATTCATATTGTCACGCTCTGCAGCGATAAAGTCCAAGATGTCCTTTGTCGTCTTGTACGAGTCGTTCAACTGAATACGCGGAGCAGCACCAAACTTCGGCTGCATATGCTTAACAGGCTCACCAATGTGAACATACGAAACCAAATTCTTCTTTTCGAGCTTCTGAACCTCGGTAGCTGTAGGCAACTTGTGGGTTACCAACAACTCCTCTTCACGCATAGAGGTAGAGAGCATAAAGAAGAACAATACGATATATACGACATCGGGAAGCGATGTTGTAGCCAAAGCGGGCACTGAGCGCTCGCCCTTTTTCTTCATTACTGCCATACTACTACTTTGCCATTCTACGCGGCTCAGCCTCCGAAATCTTCATTGGAATCGCCTTAGTTATTACTTTGTTCTCAGCCTCGGTGAGATCCTTGAACTCCTTGTTAAACTTGCTCATAGAGAGCTCGTCACGCACCTCGTTGAAGGCACGAGTAAGTTCGTTCTGCACCTCGATATAACGCTCGTAGCTTGTGTCACGAGTGTTCTGCAACGAAATCACGCCCTCGCTCACAGGATAGGTCCACTTCGAACCATCCGGCATATCGATAACGGTAGGCTTCTTCTCTGGAAGATCCTTGTCATCGAGCGGGTTGAGGATGAACTCCTTTGCCTTATCCTTCAAGGCATCCAAATGGATAATCTTGCCTCCTGCCATAATAGCACCCGAGCCCGAAACGAACACCAAGAGGAGGTTACGCTCCTTGACCTTGATATCCTCCTGCTTAACATTAGGATCCGGCATTGGTGGCAGCATTCGTACAAGACCTGTATCAACATCCATTGTAGATACCACAAGGAAGAAGATAAGCACAGTAAAGGCGATATCCGCTTGCGATGAGGCGTTGATTTCAGGAATGTTCTTTTTATTTGCCATAAATGATTAAACTATTTTGCTCGGCGGATCAAGCCCATAACCAAATCGAATACAACTACACCAACGGCAACAGCTGCAACGATATAGGCAATGTAGATTCCGATCTCTGAGATTTTCAATACAAATGGATCATCAACAATGCTACCAGCAGCAGTAACGATAGCGTCAACACCCCAGAGCAATGTGATGCCCACAGATGCACCTACAACTACTACAGCTGAACCTAATGCGATGAGGGTCTTGGCCAAACCTGCTGGGTGGTTAATCTTGTCAACAACAGCTGCAACGATAACGCTCAATACAGCAACTGCCAACAACACATAGCTCCAGATGAGGTCGATATTGATGGACAAATCGAAGAGGTCGCTCCACAATGCAGCAGTATCTGCATCCTTGCTTGTGCTCAAAAATGCAGCAATACAAGTGAAGAGAAGCACGACTACCGATCCACCAATAAGACTCCATAGTACAGCTTTTAATGCTTTTTTCATACTATTTCTTTCGATAAATAAGTTCAAAAATTATTTCTTCTCGTAAACTGTAAGGATATCAGTCAAGGTGATTGAAGCATCCTCCATCTCGTTAACCATATTGTCGATCTTAACGATAACGAAGTTGTACAATACCTGGAGAACCATAGCAGCGATCAAACCGAAGAGGGTAGTCAAGAGGGCAACCTTCATACCACCTGCAACGATGGTTGGGCTGATATCACCCTGCTTTGCAATGTTGTCGAATGCCTGAACGAGACCGATGACGGTACCCAAGAATCCGAGAGATGGTGCAAGGCTGATGAACAAAGACAACCAACCGAGACCAGACTCCATCTTACCCGACTGAACCGAACCGTAAGAAACGACGGCCTTCTCAACAGCGTCGAGACCGAGGTGGTAACGATCGAGACCCTGATAGTAGATAGAAGCGATAGGACCACGAGTGTT
>JAEIGA010003744.1_pt1 | contig 23690 bp, 18 predicted proteins | sample 9270691 | NCBI WGS metagenome assembly JAEIGA01 (sample SAMN17057246, study PRJNA624740) | gut metagenome | biome: biome; isolation source: fecal sample | host: Bos grunniens | place: China: Xizang | collected 2019 | reverse complement strand
GTTCGTTACGACCAGATCACTGCTTTCCAGGCTAAGACCGACTATGGCTTCTCTCTTGACAAGCAGATCGCTGAGCAGGCTTGCGGCGAGCTTGCATACGAGATCGACACCGAGATCGTTGCAATGCTTAAGGACGGTGCTAAGGAAGGCACAACTGCTGATGAGTTCGCAGCTCTTACTTGGAGCAAGACTCTTCCTGTTGGCGTTTCTAAGTTCGAGCACTACAATGGCTTCCTTGAAGTTGTTGAGATCGCTAAGGCTATCATCTACAACAGAACTAAGAAGTTCCACCCCAACTACATGGTAATTGCTTCCGACATTCTTCCTGTTCTTCGTTTCGTTAACGGTTTCACCGCTGCTAAGAACGCTAAGATGAATGGTCCTTACAAGGTTGGTGAGCTTGACGGTATGAATGTTTACGTATCTCCTATCATGGAGAGCGGTGAGTTCTTCCTCGGTCTAAACGGTAACGATATGATGAGCTCTGCTGGTGTTTATGCTCCTTACATGGCTATCGTTCCTACCCAGCTTCTTGGCACTCCTGACGGCGGCATGGCACAGGGCTTCAGCACCTGGTACGCTAAGGCTCTTCTTAACAAGAACCTTCTCGTTCGTGGCTGCATCGTTGATTAATTAAAACTTAATAACTTTAAAAGAGGTTTCTTCGGAAACCTCTTTTTTATTTAAATTTTATATGCTAAATTATTTAGTTAGAAAACAAGGAGTAAGGAAGTATGAAACTTGAAGAAATTATTGACGAGATAAAGCTTGAGCTTACAGGTTATATCTTGGATATGGAAATTACTGACGAGACCTTAGTACAGGTAGTAAATAAAGCGCTCAGAGAGCTGGAAAGATACTTTGATGAAGCTACAATGATAACAGTGCCTTTTGCATCTTGTATTAATCTCGACGGTGAATTTTTCAGAGAAAAAGTAAGCTCTATTGTAAAAGTATATCGTACAGAAGGTACAGGTGAGTCTAGTCAAGGCATCTCCGCTGTGGCTGACCCGGTGTACATGGCACAATTTGCTATCTTTAGTAATGGTGGCACGATGTATAACTTACAAGATTATATTATGAATTACGCTTCTTGGGTCACTCTTGGTAAAATAAGAAATACAATATCTACGGAGCTATCCTTTAAAGAAGACCGTCATAATAAAAAATTATATATCAATAACTATCAAGCACCTTCTATGATTACTATCGAGTATATTCCTAAGCTAACTTCAGTAGAAGATATTCAAAGTGATTATTGGGTTGATATTTTAATTAAGTACTGTGTAGCTCTTACTAAAATTGTATTAGGCCGTATTCGTACAAGATTTACCCAGAGTAATGCTCTTTGGACACAGGATGGCGACAAAATTTTAGAAGAAGGTAATACAGAACTTAAAGAACTTCGTGAGATCCTTCGTATAAATTCAAACATGGTTATGCTAATTGATTAAGGAGATTTATATAAAATGAAACAATCTATTACAAAATTTGACTTAGAATCTGCTTTTAAGGCACTAGACGAAATTGAAATCCCAAAGGCTGGTAAAGTAAAAGCTAATAGACCGGCACTAACAGAGATCTTCTCTCGTAAGTCTAGATTTGACGCACTTATGGAAGAGTACTATGATATTGGCAGTAATGCGGGTTTAGAAGATGCTAAAGATGCTCGTGACGCGGAGATTGCACAAGCTAAGCTAGCTCGCATTGAAAAGATTGTTGACCTTGATGCAGAGTCTGCAGATGATCTTCTTACTTCTTATGTAGGTAAGCTCATTATGCAGTGCCCCCAATGTATGACACTCTTCTATAAAAACCAAGAAGATGTTGTTGCAGCAGAGGATGATCCAACTACTGTCAATGTTAATGAAGTATGCCAGCATTGTGGCAATGAAAGTGGTTACAGTCTAATCGGTAAAGTTGGCGAAGCGGAACCTGAGGCTACTGAAGAGCCGGTTGCTGAAGAACCTGCTGAAGGTGATCTTAATTTAGACCTTGATGCTGGTACTGACGAAGAAGAAGTAGCAACAGAAGCACCAGCGGAAGATGAGATTAACCTTGATGATATGGAAGAATTTGATCTAGACCTTGAGGAAGAGCCTGCGGAGGAAGAAGAAAAGAAGGAAGAGTCTTTTAACGCCGTGGTTGGACAACCTTTGAATGAGGAATTAGCTGATGACAAAGAGCTTGACGATAAACTTAAGGCTCACAGTGAGTATATTGAGTACCTCAGAAATGCTATTGCACAAGAAGAAGAAAAGCTAGAAAAGGCAACAAACGAGCAAGTTAAAACTGCTATACAGAGAAACATTGATGCATTCAAAGCTGATCTTGAAGCTGCCCTTCCTGACGCAGTAAAAAATGATGTAGCTACGGAAGAAGCTCCTGCAGAAGAGCTTGTAGATACTGCAGAAGAAGCCACTGTAGAAGAAGAGACCACAGAACCGGAGGTAACAGAAGAACCCGCAGCTGAAGATGAAATCGAAATCAAAGAGTCTTTAACGGAGGCTCTCACTGAAGAAAATGCTAAAGCTGTTTCTGATGACGCCTTCGAAACACTTTTAAAGTCTGACGAATTTAAAAAGCCTATTTCTGATACCGCAGTTAGAGCAATGCTCAATGCTGATAAGGAAAAGGCAGAAAAAGAAACAGATGAGACTACTAAGGAACCTAAAGAAGAAAGCCTAGACAAGGTTTTCGAGGATATCGAAGACCTTAAGGAAGCCGACCTCGAAAACATGCTTTCTAATTCTCTTATTGAGATGTACAGCAATGTTGCTGGCTTTAGAATAAAAGATTGCTCTTTTGCTGATAACAAGTTTATGGTAGAAGGCGTAATTCATTTTACTTCTGGTAAAACTAGAAAGACCACCTACACTTTTAACGAAGCCTTTGTTAAGGCTGATAAGGTTACATTGCGTGGCTTAAACGAAAAGCTTGGCGCCGATAAACATTTCTATGTTACAGGTCATGCTAATGATAAGATATTCTTCACAGAGGCTCTTAAGGTAACCAAAGACTAAAATTTATTAGCTAAGAAAGAGTACCCCGCAGTGCTCTTTCTTAGAATCTTTTAGAAAGGAGCCTCTGAATATGTCAAATGCTAAAAATGATTTTGGCTATCTTATTCGTGGTAATGACATAAAACTATATAGAACCTGGTTTAAAGAAATGACCAGGCTTCACGGTATTAATGTTGTTTACAAAGAACCACTACAAAACAAAGAGTACGATAATAGAGGTGACTTAATAAGCGGCTATAAAGAAGGAATTACTATTGGTTGTATATTCCAAGAGCATCCAGACCAAAAGTCACTTAAAAAGATGGGGTGGGTCGCAGAGCTACAAGAAGGTGCTTCAATTATCCATGTACCTTATGACCTACCAGGACTACAAGTTGGTGCGCTATTTGATGTCCCAAGTGGCTTAGATACAGCAAAACCAAGAACATTCCGTGTCATAAGTTTGCAGAATATTATGATTTACCCTGCGTCTATTGCATGTGAAATAGCTCTTGAATATGACTCAGTGGATGAAGTACACCTTACTACAACCGCGCATGAAAAAGAAGATATGCCACTGTTGATAGACAGAGAGGATGATGACTAATGAATATTCCAAGAAAATATCTTACAGAAAAAATAATTCTTGTAGAAAGCGTTGTTGATGCTAACGAAATTATAAAAATACTACTACAGGATAAGACTGCAAAGATGAACGGCTCATCTACAGACCAAAATATCCTGTATTATCAAAACTTAATAAATAAAGTTACCTCTGGTTATAAGCAGCAAAAAAATGGCAAAAAAAGCGAAATAATTTTAGCTAATCTAAAGCTATCTAAGCGTGCCGAAGCCGAGCGTCTTGGTTTGAAAGATAGGTACACGTCACTTGGGGCTTTACTTAATACGCTCAAAGATCTTATGGAAGCAAAAGGAAAATATAATCCAAGCAATCCCGACTCTAATGTTATACAAATAACCACTTTAGAAATTCTTGCTGGATTAACAGGAACTAAGCTGCCTGAAGCACAAAAACCAGAAGACCCATGGCCTGAAGATCCCAATGACCCTGATACTGAAGAGCCAATAGAACCTGAAGAGCCTTCGGTCAAGATAAAAGACTGGACTGCTGAAAAAGCTAAACGCCTTGCTAAGCCTAATGGAAAACAAACATCTGAGATACTTAAAAAGTTTTATGATGACTACTATAGTCAAGAGTACGCTGGAGTTGAGTCGCCAGATAAAGACACTACAGGAATTGTTACCACATTAAAAAGCCTTGACAAAATACTAACACAAGAATTTAATAAGCTTGGTTATAATCCAGATGTAAATCCATTTGCGCAGTTTTTAAAAATTCTTATTAAGCTAAAAAAAGAATCAAGGTCTACCATATTCGATAAGCTAACCTTAAATACTTATGGAGCTATACATAATGCTTTTTTAAGAAAATTAATTACTGGTAATATGCTTGGTAACCACAAAGAAGATGGTACTGGTGATAATATATTATTCTGCGAAGACCTATATAGTCACAAGGGTTTAACAATTCTAAATTATCTTTCCTTGCAAAAACAAACACTAGATGGAGCTAAAACTAAGTACCCAGATACACAGAATATTGTTGCTAGGCTGTTTATTAAACAAAGACAAGCTAGTGATGACTATGCGACTAATGCAAAAAGTCTTATAACAAGAAAAAAATTAATTCCTGTGGAAAGTCCATCCGCGAAACTAAAGTCGGAGCTAGAGGTTAGTGAGTTATATAATCACTTATTTAGTGCCGAAGCAAAGAAATTGTTATCAGAAGATGCTATAAAAGATATTGTAATCAGTGCTAAAAACAATAAAGCTATCCTAGAAATGGCTAACTATCTATTAGAGTTAATAAAGCTTCAAGCAGTGAAACTACCAGCTGACCATAAAGTGTATACAGACTGGCTTGGGCAGGAAAAGTTAAGCTACTCACTAGATGACTTTCGTACAAGCTGGTGCAAAGAAGTACTTAATCGTTATGTCTTAGACGATATTACTAATCTCATGACGCTTGTAAAAAAACTTGCACTTGCTTATAAAAACGGTAAAGAAAGTTCTGATAAAGAAAATAAAGGTACCTGATGTTTTTTATACGAAAAAATAACTTAAATGTACCAGCAAGTATCGTAAAGTTAAAAACACTTGTTCGAGCACGTTCACTGATTTCTATGTACCCGATGCGTGGTACTGAAGTATTGCTAGATAATTATTTAATAGAAAAACATAAGCTAACTTTAAAAAATGCTTGTATATTAATACTTGCTAACTTACAAGTAAGTATTGGTGAAGAAGATGAGGTAATAATGTTTTTCAAAGATCCTACTTATGATAAACTATCACAAATAATTACTTTTGGAATAGATAATATTCCAGGCAGCCAGATACTAAAAGTAGCATTAGGTACCTAAGGAGGAAAATTTTATGGCAATAAGTTATTATGATGACGCGGTAACTGCTAAAATAAAAGGCTGGATTGCGGATAGCTCTACTCTACGAGTACTTAATCCGGATGAAACTACCAGAGCGATAGCTCTTCACGCAGAAGACTCTGGCGACCAGCCTCTTAAGCTACCACTGTTAACAATATCACGAAATAAAGAAATAGAAATAGCAAATGCAATTAAGCAAAGCAAATCTTTTGATGGCTTAATCATTAAAAAAGACCTTGTAAATGCTACAACAGTACATATGAACGTTATTCCGGTTAAAACCTTATATCAACTAGATATATATACAAAACGACAACTAGAAGCTGATGAATATGTACGACAGTTTTTATTTAAACTAATCAATAACCCACAAATTGTTGTAGAAATTCCTTACAATAATTATATAATTAAACATACAGCAAATTTAAGAGTTCTAAACAGTGTTTCTGATACAAGCGATATTCCAACGCGTATTTTCACTGGACAATTTTATCGTTGGACTATTCAACTAGAACTACAAGACGGTTTTCTGTTTAGCATACCTTATAAAAAGAATTGGTGCTTTGTTGGTGCCGAATTTACACTTTGTGATAAAATCGAAGATCCAGAAGAATTTGATATACTTGAACAAATTATTTGCTAAATTAATTGAGCTTGTTCAGAAAGCTCAATAAACTATAACCAAATTTTAAATTTAAATAAATAAGGAGAATTATTTAGTATGCCAAAGATACTTATTAAAGAAATTGACAAGACTTCTGCTGGCACACCCGGTGCGTACACAAACCATTCTGTGCTTATCTGTGGCTTTTCAACGAGAACTAATGAAGACATTATTAAGGCAGTAAGAAAAGACCCTAATGTTGGCTATACTCTACCTGATGAAAATGGTGTTTTTGAGTTCTACTCTCAGGATGCCTTTAAGGACACAATCGGTAAAGTAGCACCTGTATTTACAGGAGATGACATTGATGACCATGTTCCTGCCCATTACGGTAACCAAATGGCTTATGAGCTACTTGGTCAGGGCTTCCAAGTAATCTATCTCTCACTTGGAACTGTTCCTAGTAAAGCTAAAGAAATCATTGAAAAGCTAAAGCTCATCTCTGATGCCGGTACTTGGGAGATCTTTAAGGATAAGGCAAGCTACGACTTTAGATTTGTTACTCACGGTCTACTTACCGCCCATGATACTCATGAGGTTACCAAGGCTAAAGAAGTTTATGATGCTGCAGCAACAACTGTTACGACAAAAGAAACTACATATAACACCGCAAAAGCTGCTAATGATACACTTAAGGCTGCTGAAGGTTATGATGCAACAACCTCTGAGGCTAAAGCTGCACAGGTTGCAGAAGATAAAGCTAACAAGGAACTTGTTGAAGCAAATAAGAAATTAGCTGACGCGCTAGCTGCTTATGACTACGCTAATGACGACTGCTTCAGCAGCTCTGATTTTGCTGACGCAAATGCTGCAATTAAAGGACTTGCTGTTTATGAGCAGGATGAAGAGTACGAAGCAAAAGCTGGTACTGGACGTGGTGACTGTGTAGCACTTGTTGAAATTAATGAAGCTGCGTATGTAAATGAAGATACTCGTCGTCCCGAGGCTAAGATCCTTGAAGCGGCTAAAGAAGTTAGCTCTGTATTCGCTAGCCCATACTGCGCTTGTACTGTTCCTAGTGTAGTTTATAAAATGGTAGCTGATGAAGCGTTTGGTGGTAATAAGAAGTTCCCTGGCGCGTTCCATTACCTTGCATGCTATAAGAGAATGATTGACACTAACTTTGCTGAGTGGTATGCAGCTGCTGGTTATAATCGTGGTGTTTCTAATTACACTATTGATTACACCACTGTTAAGCTTGGTGAAGTTGCTATCCAAGCACTTGAGCCTAGATACAAGAGAAATACTCCTCCTGTATATGAAATGCCTTTTGCTGTTAATGTAATTGCTAACTTCCGTGGTAGCTATTATCTCTGGGGCAATAGAACTTGCCATGGCTTAGGTGACTTTGCTGGTGGTGGCGATCTTACTGCGCACCACTTCCTAAATATTAGACAGCTCTGCACCACAATTAAGAAGCAGCTTTATGTATCTTGCCGTAGATTTACCTTCGATCCTAATAGCGATACTCTCTGGATTAACTTCAAGAACTCTATTTTACCTACACTTGAGAGAATGAAGGCTGACCAAGGTGTAAGAGACTTTAAGATTGAAAAGGTTTACACTGATAAAAAGGCTACTCTTAAGGCTAAGATCAGAATCGTTCCAATTGAAGCTGTAGAAGACTTTGTTCTTGAGCTTTCTCTTGAGGATTCTCTTGGTGACACTTCCGTAACAATTACAGAGTAATCTGAAAGGAGATTAATATAATATGGCAAACAGCTTAGACGCTCAACACATTAGCACAAATCTTGCTAATTATGAAGCAGCGAGAACTGGTTTTTTCTCGCTGATTGTAGATGACCTTGATAACATCATTAAAGCAACTTACTCCGGTGATGCTGCAGCAGCGCCTGCATCGGATAAGATTGCACAGGCTCAGGAAGTTCTTAAACTTAACGTACTTACTGCGGATGTTCCTCACTTCGAACTTGAAACTCTCCAGTACAAGAGAGGTAACGAGGTAGTTAAGTTTGCAGGCGTTCCTACGTTCAACTCTGGTTCAGTTAAGGTTGACGACGTTGTTGGTATGGATACCAAGGCTATTCTTATGGCTTGGCAGGGGCTTGCATACAACGTACACACTCGTAAGGGTGGCCGCATGGTTGACTACAAGAAGAACTGCACTCTTATTGAGTACACCCAAGACTATGAACAGGTTAGATCTTGGACTCTATACGGCTGCTGGGTTAAGGGTCTTTCCGAAGACAGCTTTGACCGTGAAAATGATGGCAAGCGCGCAATTACTGCAACTATTGAGTATGACCGTGCTGTTATGAATGAAGCAGAATAAGATTAATTAAAAACCTTATAAGAAAGATACCGGTTTTGTCTGGTATCTTTCTTTTTATCCTAAATAAATTTAATAAATCTATTTAGTTATTTGCTAAATTATATGATTGTTCCAGGACAAAATAAAAAGTGAAAGGATTAATGTTTATGGGACGAAAAAAAGTAGATAGGAGCGATAAAGTAATACAGACTTTTGAGTCTTCACGACCGCTAATAATGAGATTAAAAGAAGCTGCTCAGAGAAAAGACATTACAGTCTCTGCGTTGATTCGTGAAATTCTTGAAAAGTATTTCGAAAATCGTGACATCTAAATTTAAAGAAAGAAAGGTAAAAATTATGGCAGAAAGACAGACTAACTATACTATTATGGAAGGCTATGAGCTACCCTCTGGCGGTAAGATTTACGAAGCAAAAGTTGATCCGCATGTAGAGCTTCGTAGTATGACAGCAAGAGATGAGATGAAGAGACTATCTCCTTCCAGTACACCTCTCAAGACTCTCGCAGACATCATTGAAGATTGTTTCATTGAAAAGCCTGCTATGCACGTATATGATATGTGCCTAGGTGATTATGAATTCCTACTTCATAAGCTTAGAATTGTTACTTATGGTGAAGACTACAAAGTAACTTTGAGATGCCCTGAATGTGGCGAGATTGTAGAGACAACCGCTAAGCTCGGCGACATTGAAATTAAACAGTATAATGAAGAAGAGATTAATAACTGTAAAACTTTTGTACTTCCTAAGTGCGGTAGAACAATTACTTTAAAGTTTAATACTCCGAGAATGACAGAAGAACTTGAAGTTAAAGTTAAAGAAATGAAGCGTAAGTATAAGTCTGCGTCTATTGACTTCGAGACTTTGGTAAAACTTCTAACAGCAATCGATTATGTAGATAGCGAGAAGAAGCCAGAGCATGAGCTTGAACACTTTATTCAAAATCTTCCTGCGCTTGACCTACAAAAGTTATTAAACAATATCGATAAACTTAATACTCTTATCGGCTTAGAGAATATTCTTTACGTAACTTGTCCTAAGTGTGGTGAAGAAATTACGTCCTTCTTTCGCTTCGGGCCCGAGTTTTTTAGACCCACAAACATCTAATGATGGCTCGCCTTACGGCCCTAAAAGATTTAAAGAAATAGTAAAAGAATGCTGGTATATAAGCGATAGCTTACATACCAGCTATACAGACGTACTTGATTTGTCATACACGGAAAGAGTATGTCTAATTGAAAATATTAATGCAAAAAATGATGCTACTAGAAAAGCTTTCGAGGAGGCAAGGGCAGCTGCACGATCTATGTAGCAAATTTGTTAGGAGGTAACTTAAATGGCTGAGCTCCCACAATCAAACTGGGTTGGTTCTAATAGCACAAATACAGCTAACGAGATAAGTCAAAATTTAGCAGAGTTAGATAAGGCTGCTAGCGCAATTGGTGAGGCTGAACTTAAAGCTGAAAATGAACTACTAAAAACAAAAATTAAAAATTTAGATGAGCTGCAAAAGAAAAAACTTGAACAGTTGAATGCCTTAATTGAGCTAGAAGAGTCTAAGATACAAGAACTAGCCAGCCTTAAGTTAACATTAACAGAAAAGCAGCTTAAGCAACTCAAAAAGGAAATTCAAATAGAGCTTGACCAAGCTAAAAAGGCTGTCGAAGGGCTATTTAAAACAGACAATAGCCCTAAAACTCCTAAAAAACAAAAAACCAACATTGGTGCGACTGAAGGCCAAATGCCTGTATCTATGGCTACTAGTGGTAGCACAAAGCTAAAAACAGAAATAAGCTCTGCAATAAAGCCAATTAATGATACCTTAAAGGCTATTCAAAAATCAACATTAGATATCAGTAAACGATCCACTAGTACTGGTTCATCTACCACTAATCTAACCGTAGCTACTACTAACACAGCAGTAGGCAGCAATCCTGGCGGCAAAAAAGGCGAAGCGGCACCTCCTGTAGAACCAGTACAACCTGCAACTGCAGCTGCAACTAGTGCACAAAAGCAGTTCTCTGACGCATCTAAAAATATGTCAGAAGCAGATATTGGCAGATATGATATTGCGGATGTTCTGTCTAGGTATGAGGCCAACAAAGACTCAATTAAAGCACAAAATCCTAACATTGAAAAAGATATAAGTAAAGTTACCGCCAAAGAAGGTAAAAAATCTTCACAAACATCTATAGAATTTGCAGTTGACCTATTAGATAACTTTAAATCTGCTGAAGATGCTATAAAAAAACTTCGTGAGTTTAATGAAAAGGCTGCTCTTAATAAACGCCTTGTTAAACTGGCTGAAGAACAAAAGCTTAGGGCTTCTCATGAACAAGCTGCATATAATAATACTATTGCGAATATTAAAGCAATAGCTATGTTACAAGATCTTAAACTACACGAAGACTTATATGCAAGTGAAGCCGCTAGCAAGTTAGCTATTGAGCATATTAATAAAGAAAGCGACTTTAGACTTGCCAAAATTAATGCTGAAGCTAGAGAAAAAGATATTGAAGCTAAAGCAGCTGTGTACCGTGCAGAAGCAAGACATGCCTTAGAGCTTGGCCATATTCAGACTAGAGCTAAGCTAGCAGAGGAACAGATACACGCAGAACAAAAGAAAGCAGATCTACGTCATAATAAGCGGCTTTATGTAGCTGAGGAAGAGGCGACACTTAAAAAAGCTTTAATTGAAGAGCAAAATAAACTTACTGAAGCTCATTATAAACTTACAACAGACCTAGCTTTTACAAAAGCTCATAAAGATGACCTGCTAGAGCTAGAAAGTCAAAAGTTACGTAACGCACACGAAGAAGCTGCACACAAAGCAAGACTTGGCTTAATTGCTACTGAAGCAAAAGCAAAAGATCTTGTAGCTAATAAGGCTGCTTATATAGCCGAAGAAGAACAGCGACTACAGCAACAGTTTGCAGATAAAGAAAACCAGTTAACTGAAGACGAGTATAAGAGAAAAGCACAGCTAGATTATCTTGAGTCAAAAAGGAAAGAACTGATAGATCAAAATCTTGCAGATCTGCGTGGTGCGCAAGCTGCTGAAGAAATCAAACAGATAGAGGCCCATAATAGAGCATTAGCCAGAGCACAGCAGCTTGAGGAAGATAGAGCTCCTCTTCTAGCAGCTGAGATAAAAAGACTTGCTGATTCACATACTGATAAACAAAACGAACTTAATAATGGTCTAATTAAGGCTGACGCAAAGGCGTCAGATCTCAAAGATAACAAACCTGCTTATGAGAAAGAACAACGTCTTGCTCTTGAAAAGGCTTTAAAAGAAGAACAAAATAAGCTTATAGAAGATCTTTATAGTACTGAAACTAGTATAGCTTTTACAAAAGCACACGAAGACGAAATACGGGCTACGGAACATCAAAAGCTGGTTAATCGGCATGCTGCAGAATATGATAAGTATCTAAAAGATATATTAGCAGCAGAAGAAAAAGCAAAAGATCTGGAGCATAACCGTAGCGTCTATTTGAATGAAGAGCTAGACAAGCTTGAAAGAGGCCACAAAGAAGAACAAAATAAGCTTACTCAAGATTTAATTAATGCTGAAGCTAAAGGTATAGACCTTAGACTTAATAAGGATCTTTATGCTCTTGAAGCTAAAGAGGCTCGTGAAAAATCTTTTGCTGAAACGCGAAATAAGCTCACGGAAGATCTTATAACAGCAGAAGAAAATGTAACCTATGATAGTGTTCATAAAAAAGAGCTTTTAGATCAAGAGGTCTTCAAACTACAAGTAGGCCATACAGATAATCTACATAAGGCAAATCTAGACCTTATTGCTGCTGAGGCAAAAGCAAAAGATTTGTCAGTTAATCTTGATAAATATCGAGCAGAAGCAAAGCAAGCACTTGAGATCGCGCATCTTCAAGAGCAGAATAGACTTACAGACGAAATAATCAAGGCTGAAGAAAAAGAAAAAGATATTGCAGCTAACAAAGATCAATATCGAGCCGAAATAAAGCAATCGCTAGAACTTGGCCATATTCAAGAACGAAATAAGCTAGCGGAAGATATACTAAAAGCTGAAGAAAAACGTAATGACCTTCTTCACAACAAAAAGCTATATAAGCAAGAAGAGGAAGCAACACTCAATAAAGCACTTATTGATGAGCAAAATAAGCTTACTGAAGACCTCTATAAGATAGAAGTAAGTATAGCTTATACAAAAGCTCATAAGGATGAGCTGCTCGCAATAGAGAGCCAAAAACTAAGAAATGAACACGCGGCTGCCTATGACAAACATCAGAAAGATATGTTGGCCGAGACCGCAAAAGCAGACGACTTGGCGCATAATAAACGCAAGTACTATAATAAGGAACTGCGTGATCTAGAACTTAGCTACGTAAAAAAGCAAAATAAGCTTGCAGAAGAACAAATTCAAGCCGAAGCTAAATTAGATTTTATTAGACACAACAAAGGTCTGCTTTTATCTCAGGCGGAGCATGAGCTACGTATTGGGCATATCAATGCGGAGCATGATGCAATGCAAGCGCTTATTAACGCTCAGGCAAAAAAAGATGATCTTACTAATAATAGAGCTCAATACTTAAAAGAGGCCGCGCAGAACTTAGAGGTAGGACATGTCACTAAGCAAAATGACCTTACTCAGGCGAGCATTAATGCGGAAGCTAAAGGAAAAGATCTTGCTGATAATCGTGATCAGTACGAGATTGAAGCCAGAATGGCTCGTGAAAACGCTTTTTACGATGAGCGCAATAGACAAGCGGAAGAGCTGATCCAGCTAGAAACAGAATTGGCTTGGGAAAAAGCCAACAGCGATGACATCTTAGCTCAAGAGCTTCAGAAAAAAAGACTTGGTTACCTAAAGGAATACCAAGAGTACCAGAAAAAAGCTGGTAAATATGCAGTTGATCAGAAAAAATTTGAAAAAGACCAAGCCAGAAAAGATAACAATGCAAAGAAAAAAGCAGCCATTGGCGGAATGACCGAAGGGTTGCAGAAGTTTGGTACAGGCGAGTTTTCAATGGTGGACCTCAAAAAGTCCTATGGTGAGTACATGGGTGCACGTACTGCAGAGCTAAAAGACGCAGGTATGGATGATGCCTCTGCAGAGCTAACCGCACAATTTGAGCTTTTAGCGGAAGCTGCCGGTGGACTTGCTGCTGCTTTAGATGCAGACGTAAGAAAAATAGCTGATGTACAAGGAGTTGTTGATACTCGTCTACAAGGATCACAGGTCAATGATAAAAAAGGTCAATCTTATTGGAAACAGCTTTTAAAGGATGCTAAGTCTATTGCTGGCGCCTCGCCTTTTATGAGGCAAGAAAAACTTGTTGAAAATATCAAAGGGATGGTTGAAAAAGGTATTTCTTTCAATGTTAAGCAAAGAGCCTTCTTGACAACTATTCAAGAAAAAATTGCCAATACCTTTAATGCAGCAGACGGCACTCTTCTAAGATTAATTCGTATACAACAAAAAGATACTACTGCTGGACGCCTTGGTATGGAGTCTGCCCTCAACACATTCCTAAACCAGATGTATGAAACTTCTGAGTACCTATCTGATGTAGCTTCTAACGTTAGAAGTAGCTTAGAGGAAATGCAAGCTCTTATGGAAGGTCAGGCAGCTACTGAGCTTGAGTTCCAAATCCAAAAATGGATGGGCTCCTTGTACTCTGTAGGCATGTCTCAAAATGCTGTTCAAGACATCGCTAAAACATTTGGTGAGCTTGCCAGTGGCGACATTAGTGGTCTTACTGGTGGTGGCACAGGTAACCTATTAATTATGGCTGCCAATGAGGCTGGCAAATCTATAGCAGATATACTCCAAAATGGTATGGATGCAAAAGAAACCAATGAACTTATGCAAGCCATGGTAAACTATTTAGCTGAGATCGCAGAGTCGTCTAGCGATAGCCGAGTTGTTCAACAGCAGTTAGCTAATGTTTACGGTATGAAAGCATCTGACTTAAGGGCAGCGTCAAGCCTCGCTACTAGTGTTAAAGATGTAGCAAAGCAAGACTTAACATATAATGGAATGCTTGGCCAGTTACAAAAGATGATGAATACTCTTAACCAGAGAACAAGCATCAGTGAAGGCATGACAAATATGTGGGATAATGTAATGTACAGTATGGCAAGTACACAAGCTAGTAACCCAATACTTTGGGCGCTTCCTAAGATGGCCAACTTGTTAAAAGACGTTACGGGTGGTAGTGGTATTGCTCTGCCTTTCGTTAACGTAATGGGTTTTGGTGTTGACTTAAATACCTCAGTGGCTGACCTTATGATGGTAGCTTCGATGGCTGGTACTGCTTTAGGTGCTCTTGGCCCACTATTCTCTGGCATTGCTGACTTGGCTACAGGTGGTGGTGCAATGCTAAGCCGTGCCGGCATTAAAACGTCTGGTAAGGCACCTGTTCTTGCTAGAGGTTCGGCTACACCATTACAAAACTTAAGCGGTTCAAGTATATCTGAATCTGGTCTTATAGGTAATAGCTCTGGCGAAGACGTCAAAAAAGCTACACTACAGGACGCTGAGGATAGTAAAAAGAAACAAATGGTTGAAGCCAAAGAAGAAGAATCAGCTGATGATGTCGTAATAAGATCTCAACAAGCCATTATAGATATTTATAATCTACTTGAAGAAGTCGCTCACGGTTCTCAGAGCCTACGAGTAAGGCTGGTTAATACAGCAGGTCTAGGCTGTAACTGCACTCATGTGAATGAACAAGGTCAAATACTTGGTAACGGCAATAATGGTGTTACTAATGGCAACTCTGGCGCGGGCGTGAACGGTATGGATAATGGTAACTGGGTATTAACATTCTAATTAAAAGAAATGAGGAATTAACAGATGCTAAAATTTAATAATAATCACATATTTACAGGTTATCTGAAGCAATTTCTCTCTTCTTTTAACCTACCGACTTGTAAAATTTATACAGCTGAATTCAATAAATATTTTGCTGAACATGGCAAAGAAGACCCTAGAATTATCGAGTCTTCTTTGCCGATCATGATACCAGGTACTGCAACTAAAGTGAGACCGGCTGTCGGGGTTACTTATTTAAAAGATGGTTTAGCACAGCAGTATTTCTGGGATACTAGTGCTTGGAATGTTGACGCTGATGTAACAAGTAATAAAGCTATAAAACATTGGAAAAGTAATGAATCATTACAATATACAGGAAATAAAATTTTAAGCTTAACTAAAACATTAAAGAATCCTACAACACTTTATAATTATCAAACGCATGAGTACTTAGGCGACTATTTAAGATTCATAAGAGACTATGAGAATATTAACCTAATGTCCATGTATAACTGCTTTAGTAACAGACTTTGTAATAATATAAAAGTCACCGTCGAATGGCAGAATGCTGAAAAAGAAACAACAAAAACTGTAACTATCAACTCATATGATTCAAGTTATAAAATATATATGCTACCAGTAAAACTGTTTGAAAACTATACTATAGCAATAGACTGCTATCAGGGTGCTGAGCTATTCTGTGGTTTTTATAATGAAAAACTAGATACCTCTGAAAAAGCAAAAAACTTAATCAAAAAGACGTATCTTAAAGTACCAAAGTCTCTATTTGGTCAGCCATTTATTTATGACAAACTAAATGTTAAATACTGGAATTGGCTAAGCGAGAATACTGTAACAAGTAAAACAAGCACACTAAAAAACACTTCTGAATTTGTGCGTGGTGAAGTCGCAGCTAGAGAAGAAGAGCTTAAGTTATTTATAAAGGTACCTATTTCTAATACATCAAGTGTTGTCGTTTTAGAGGGCGATTATAGAAACTTTAATGATACTCTCTATACTTCAAGTCATGGTACAGGCTGGCAATATCTGAGTAATTCAACCGTTTCAAATTTTGAAACAACTAAAACCGAAAAAGAGTCTACTTTACCTGAGCTTAATAAAAGAGAATTTAAACCAATAAGTAAGCTACAATTGCTGGCATTAAATACTGGTATCTCCTATCCTTTTGCAGATAGACTTATAGAATATCTAGTAGCAAATGTTATTATTCCAAATGATGCTACTCCAGATAATATTAAAAGACTTCAAAAGGTTATGGAAGAGTGCGGCTACCGTTTCCAGATAGATGGAGTATGGGAACCTAAAATGCAGATGATCTTATACGACTACCTAATGAATAGCGGAAAATTTACTATAGCCAACACAATTGATAAGAACGGTAAGCCTATTGTAAAAGTAAAAGATGAGCGTGTTGGTAATCTTAGACAAATGGGGCAAAGACTAAGAGCAGACTTTTATGATGTACTAGGCTATGCAGATAAAGATGCTGAAAAACTTTATGCAGTGTGGACAGTTAAAACAAATGAAAGAACAAACAAACCTCAGATTGCAGCTAAAACAACCCTAGAAAATGTAGATATATATTCAAAATTATATAATAATTAAAGGAGGAATAAACTATGGCAATACCATTAACAAGCTTTACAGAAGAAGAAGTTAGAGACAGAACACTCCCGGATTGTTATATTTATATATCTCACTTAGATGGCATAGCACCTCAATACTGGAAGCTGCCTCAATACCCAGACGAAATCACCGACCAAATGCAATCTAACTTTGCAGATCAAAATGCACTTGGTCGGTCTGCACCTGTATATACATTCAGTAATGCAGGCCCTAGAACAGTTTCATTTAATCTTGAATTTCATAGAGACATGATAGATGAAGCAAATGTTGGTTATAGCAATGTACAACTAAAAGATGGTGAGGATCACTCAGATAGACTTATAGCAGCACTTCAAGCAATAGCATTACCTAAGTATAACTTATCAAATAAAGCTGTTGAACCGCCTCTTGTTGCCATTAGACTGGGTAGACAGGTATTTATTAAAGGTGTAGTAACTTCTGGTATTACTGTAACCTATAAAAAACCTATACTTTATAACGAAAAATATGCTGTTGTCGGGATTGGCTTTACTGTAGCCGAAGTAGACCCTTATGATGCAACAACTGTATATACAAATGGATCTTTTAGAGGGCTTGTGTCATCTATGAGAAAAGGTATGGGAATGGAGGAAGCGTAATAAATGGATACTTTAAAAAATAAAAACTATGAAAGCTACGATTACCTTAGTAGATATACACACGTACCATATTATTATGATAATATAACTCAACGAGAAATATATGGAATAGGCAGCAATGTAGTAAAAGACAGCCCTTATGTATCCCATAAGGTAGCAGAAGATGATACGCTACACAGCTTATCTTTACAATACTATAATAACCCAACATACTGGTGGGTAATTGCATACTTTAATGATATTCAAGATGCATTTATTTCACTAAAAGATAACTACAGCATCTTAAAGATTCCTAATATCTCAAGTATAACTTTTGGAAGGACTAACTAATGGCTGCATTAACATTTTCACAACAAAGGAAAAGCCTGCTGTCAAGTAAAACCAGAATACAGATCCCATGGGTAAAAGTTACTATTGGTACCTATACTTTTGGTATCTTTGACAGTAAAACAAAAGCACAGGGTGGGCGAGATAAAAACGGATTTTATACTACTTTTAATATAAAGTATCCAAACTATATTCAGGATCTTACTGTAACAAAAATAAACGGTCAGGTAAATCAGTATGTGTTAAACATTGCTTATCCCGTAACACAGTTTGACGACCCAAACTTTTTTGAGAAAGTTTTTTCTAGTGTTAGTAGTACTCGTAAAATTATGTTTTCTTATGGAGATGCTTCAGTACCTTCATATACTTATAAAAATGAAGAGGCTATAATCACAAAGATAACTCAAAACTTTAATCTAGAGCGTAGTTCTATAACTTACCAAGTAGAAGCTGTTTCCGGTGCTGCCTTGACAGCAGATGGTACAATAACAGAACTTGCTACTGGCTCACCAGTAAAGCCAAGTGAAAAGATAAAAAGCTTATTTAGAAGTAATAAAAGTTTGCAAGATACCTTTACCGGTATGAGAAGCAGTGATCTAGATAAGCTTATTGCTGGAGACGACCAACCAGTTATATTGCAATCTAAACGTAATATTTCAGCTCTTGACTATATATCTTATCTAGCAAGCTGTATGATTCCATCCGGAACAAAACCAGGTTTGTCAAAAGATATTTATATTTTAACACTCCATGACGATACAATTTTAGACACAACATACGATCCAAGCAGCTTTGGTGGCAAAGGTGGGCCATACTTCAAGATTACAAAAACATCTTACACCGCTGAACATAGCGATGCTTATGAAGTTGATATCGGCTATAATACTTCTACAATAGTTCGTAGTTTTAGTATTGAACAAAATGAAAACTTTTCATTATACTTTGATTACCAAAGTGATATACACTCAGAAGAATATGTGCGCAGAATAAATAAACAAGGCGAATGGGAAACTATTTACTCGCCTACTTTTATGATTAGAAACGGTGAGTTCAAGGCTACTGCTAAAGACCAGATCTGGTGGACTAAGGCTACTAAGTACCCTATTACTGCAACTATAACTATTCAGGGGCTACTCCGTCCTGCGACTTTGATGCAATACCTACGGCTTAATGTAATATTCCCAGGAGGAAATAAGCATCTTGCAAGTGGTCTCTATATCGTAACTAAACAGGTTGATAGTATTAATACAAGCGGTTATACCACTCAACTCACCTTAACTAAAATTGGCGGAGATAATGGTTAAGTATAGGCCAATCATCAAATTTATTTGCTAAATTATTCAGATGATTAAATAAAGTTCTAATCTAAAAGAACTTTTACTGACTCTAAAATTTTTAAAATTAAAGGAGTAAATTTATGTCACAAATAAAGACAAGCCTAGTCCATAGACATGGCACTACGGACTTTTGGGCAACTAACGACTTTATACCTCTAAAAGGTGAGTTTGTTATTTATGACGCCGACAGCGAGTGCACTTACGAACGCTTTAAAATCGGTGATGGGGAAACATCAGTAACTAAACTTCCTTTTGCTTCCACTAATCCTGATGAAGTTATGTCCGAAGCAACAGAGGAAACAGTTAAATTAGCATCTGACTTATATGCTTATACTAGCATTGGTGCTATATATGCTTCTAATACTTCCCCTACGAAGGTAGCTTCTGCTGGCGAAAGTTTAAAGACAGTTTTCAATGCTGTATTTGGTACACAAAAAGACCAAGAACCAACTGTTAGTAATAATTCTATAAAGCTAAATGTTAGCTCTACTGCTGGATCTTATGGTGGTGGTGAGTATGGAACACCTGTAAGTTCAACAAGCTTTACTGTTACATTTACCCTTGCTGCTAACTATGGTACTGCTAGCTACGGTTATAGATGTGGTGATATTAAAACTACTGGTTATCAAACATTCTACTATCCTATTGAAAAGCAGAATGAAGCAGACATTAAGATTACATTACCTTCTGGTACTGCTTCTGCTAGCATGGTAACAACAGGTAGCTGTGTAAAGGCAGAGGGTAAAGTATTGTATTGTAATTTTGCTAATAATAAAGTAAGTATTAAGATTGACTTACCTGCTAGTACTGTTACTACAAGTTCTCAGACACGTTATGGACAGATTTCTGCAGTTGTTAAATTTGGTGCTGCTCAAGATGCAAATGGTAACACTATTACTAAGTTCTTAACTTATTTAGGAAATGATGCAGATAGTAAAGACAGTTACTTAACTATTACTGATAAGACAAATAATTCTAGTGCAGTTACTATTTCTGCTGGATCCTATTATTCTTATTATATTGCAAGTACATCCAATAATTTGGCTACAGTTGCAAAAGGTGAGTCAATTAGGTATACTGGTTCCTCTATTAGTATTAAACTTGATGCTGAAAAGTATATTTGGTTCTTATTACCCTCTGGAACTGGAAGTAAGACAATTCAATATGAAGCGTTAGGACAGTGGTATGAGTTCTCTGGTGGTACAAGTGGCCCTACAGATATATCCATTACATTAGATAATGGGGTAACAGCTACTTATAAGGGTTATCATACCAATAAAAAGGCTGCCGTTGGCACTACTTCATTTAGGATTGTGTAATAAGGAGGGATATATAATATGGCCGAATTAAAACTAGGTAACATTAAACCAGTCGGAGCAGATAATGTTGTTGTCGATGGTAAATATGTTAAAGGCGGCTACGTTGTAGTTTCTGATACTGCTGAACGTAATGCCTTAAAAGGAGCAAGTGGTGAAAATATCGTAAATGGTTCGTTATGTTATTGTACAGGCGATTCCAAGTTCTATCAATATAATGGTACAGATTGGGTAGAAGCTATTCTTGGTGATGGCTCTGCTACGGTTGACTTACCCATCCAAAAGGGAAGCACCGAAAATAGTTTAGAGATTTTTGATAACAGTAAATCAGCACTCGAAGGTATGGCTGGTAGTTCTAATGCAGACCTTATTACTCTAAACGACCCTGAAGCCTCTGGAGTCTCTAGCGTTGCCGTTGGTGGTAGTGCTAAAGCTCTTGTTGCAGGTGGTCAGGCTTTAGGTATACTTAATACCGTCGGCGCCAAGGGTTATTACTGGCATACTCTTAATGTTGCAGAAAAGACAGTTACGCTATCTACAAACAGACCTTCTAGTGCAGATTCAGCTTGCACCGCACCAACTAATATTGACTGGGCAGAAGACGATATTGTCGTAATGGTAAATGACCACCAATATGTCGGACTAGTTATTGAGTCTGTAACAGGAAATACGGTTAAATTTTCTGGTACCCTGCCTTTTAGTAAAGATAATTATGGATCTACATATCCAAGTGCTTCTGATTATAGCCCAGACGATAGAACAATAGTTGCCTTCTACCAAACCAGCGAGGCAGGTGGTAAGGTTACTCGTTGGAAGTGCCGCTCTGGTTCTGTCGAGTTAGGTTGGGCAGGTACGGCTTTTGGTATAGCTAATACTACAGTCGGTGCTAGCTCTATTGCCGCAGGCTTTAATAATATACAGGGTGGCGACTTCGGTATTGTTGCTGGTAGAAACAATATTAGTGGTTATAGTAATATCGTAGTAGGCGGTTGGAATAAATCAATAGGTGTTCATTCTGCGGTTTTTGGTAGAAGAAACACTAATGAAGGTTACTACAATACGATTGTCGGTATCGATAATAAAATAGAAGTCGGTGATGCAACCAGTACTATCAACTCCTATAATATGGTTACTGGTCAAGGCAACATTCTTATTAGAGGCCATCGTAATCTAATTACAGGTAATAATAATACTAACCTTAATATTGTAAATAATAGCATAATTTCAGGTGAACTACACAGTATTACTGGTGGCAATAACCATATCGTTGCAGGAAAACAAAATACAATCACTAAAAAAGCAGATGGCTCTAATAGCAATGCTTGTGCTGTATTCGGCCTTGACAATACCAACAATGGTAAAGAGTACTTACTGATCGCAGGTAGAGGCTTAACAGCTACAAATGATAATCAGTGCGTAATCGGTAAATTTAATGCTACTGATTTTACTACACTGAATACATCTACTACAATGCCATCTTCTAATGAGCTTACTAATCCTGCTCTTATTATTGGTGGCGGTTCAAGCGCTAGCGCTACAGCAACTTCTTGTGCAATCGGTTTAAACGGTAATATTAGAACTGTTGGTCATATCTCCGCTGCAGGTTCTATTAAAACATCAAATGCTATTACAGCAGGCGTGTCTATTAAAACTGACGGATTTATCAGAGCTGAAAAGTATATAGAAGCTAAAGAACTAGTAAAGTCATTAGCGAATGTTCAAGCAAATGTGGATGTAAACGCAAACAATAATATAACCGCGGGCAAAGACGTAGCAGCAACCAAAAATGTTACTGCAGGATATAACGTAACCGCAGGTACCGGACACAAACTTGCTGGTACTACAGCTTCTGGTAATGCCGTATTCGGTATGGAAAACATTATCGGAGATGAGACTACACCAAAAGCCATTTATGGTACATTTATGTCCGGTAAAGGCTTGAAGGTCACTGGCCACTGGCAAACAATTATCGGTCAATTTAATAAGTATATTGAAAAAACAGCGTTTGTTATTGGCAACGGTGATAATGACAACGAACGAAGCAATGCGTTTTCTGTAACTACTGAAGGTAATGTTACTGCTGCAGGCAAAATTACCGTTGGAGCTGGTCCAGATAACGACATGGACGTTGCTACAAAGAGTTATGTTGATAGCAAAGCTGGTGTAGACGAAACCGCTGTAAAAGCTATTTTGGAGACGGTGCTCTCAGAAGGAGAGTGGTAATATGGCAGAATACTTTAATAATCCAGAGTTAAACGGAATATGGACAGAGCTAGTTGATGCAGTAAAAGCTCTAACTGGAGGCGTATGGGAAATAACCCCTGAACCACAAGATGAGGATAGTTATCCGTATATTTATGCTGGTGCCCTTCATAGCAGCGACTCTAGTTGGGTAGTAACCAATAGCTATGCAGATGAGCTTTATTTTGATATGAGTAATCCGCTACCACTAGATAGTTTATCCCCAGAGATTGAATATCGCATTTATCATTCTACTGGTAGTATTGAAGGAGAGTATATACTTAAAAAAAGATATGCAACAAGTCTGAGGGATATACATGATTCTCTAATAGCACACTTTAAATTACCACGTAGCAAGACTGAAAACCTAAATGCGGGCGACTACTTAAGAGGTCTTGCTCTTGCAGCAAGATATAATAGACATGGAAAAAATCTGCAGATGGGAGATTCTTTTATACCAGATATATCTTGTAAATATTTACTACTAACTAAAAATAACTTGGGCGAGAAGATGGCTCCAGCTACTGAGATGGAATATAAAAATGGTGAGTGGCATTTCGACAACTATCTTGTTGGTGGTTTAACGAGTGTTGGTGAAAGATTAGAAGTTAGCTCCAATCCTGAAATTAGCTACACCCTAATACCCGATACACCGAGCAAGCTTATTGATATTGTTGATATGCTAAAAGGCTGTTCACATAGTAGTACTACTATTACTCATACCTGGTTGTCTGCCTATGAGCATACTATAGACGAAGTATGTTCTAGCTGTGGTGTTGTGATTAGTAGCTCCACTGGGGGACACTATGATCATAGTGCACCTACATGTATTTGCGGTGCTGATCCTTGTAATGACTGTGGAGGCTACTATATGCCTGGTCATGTTTGTGAATGGAATCCTGGATATACTTGTACATTATCTGAAGATGGTGTATTAACATTGTCAAATAGCGCATCTGAACATGGATATTATCTATAT
>JAEIGA010003743.1_pt1 | contig 23690 bp, 54 predicted proteins | sample 9270691 | NCBI WGS metagenome assembly JAEIGA01 (sample SAMN17057246, study PRJNA624740) | gut metagenome | biome: biome; isolation source: fecal sample | host: Bos grunniens | place: China: Xizang | collected 2019 | reverse complement strand
CCGCGATCTCATGCAGGCAATCACCGGTGGTACGGCTCAGTCCGTCGCAGCCACCAACCAGGTCTTCCACGACATGTACGCTGTCCTCAATGACAAGTACGGAGAGCTTCAGAGAGATATTGCAGCACTTGCTGTCGGTCAGGCCAATGCGCTTGCGAACCAGAATCAATGCTGCTGTAACATCCAGCGTGCTATCGATGGAGTTAACTACACGAATGCCCTCAACACCGCGAACATCACTCAAGTTGTTCAGGCCGAGGGCAACATGACGCGCGCTATGCTCCAGCAGGATAAGTACGAGCGCTTGCAGATGCAGTACCAGGACCTCAACCAGCGTCTCAACACGCAGGAGGTAATGGGCGCCATCAACGCTGCTACGGCCGGTGTCGTACGTTACCCGGACACTTTCGCTTACAATGCCGGTAACAACCCGTTCTGCGGCTGCGGCAACAACTACATGGGTTGCGCCAACATCTAGATTGTTTCGGAAATTCAAAATGGAGGATGAAATAGGCTGCGCACAGGTCTTTTTCTAATTCTAAAGTCCATTCCGATTGCAGGACGTTTGAAAAAAATGCTTTGCGTCATTGGAACACGTCTCCAAATCATGACTGATACGTACAGCCGATCGGCAAGGTGAAGCATTTTAGAAAAAGGTTCATCACTGGTTGTATAGGATGGGCTTTGCACCTTGACAATTTAATATTTTCAAAGGTGAAAATTCCCCGGGCGGACTTTTTTAGAATCGAGTTCCCCTAGCTCTTTTAGAAACTAGCACTGTCCGGGGATTTTCTCTACAAGTTAATTCTCCGAGAAGGAGTTTTCAATGAAACTAGCGCATACTCAGTTGACGGAAAACGAGTTGCAGAAACGCCATTACGCCTTTCCGGAGAAGAGGAAGTTCCCGCTTCCGGACAGGGATCATGTTCTATCTGCCATAAAGTTCTTCAATTACGTTTCTCCTAATGAAGAAAGAATACTGGCCAACGCAATATTAAAGCGTATGGGGGAACTCGGAATGTCGGACGTAAACGTCGGTCCTACGAACAAATTCCGCAAATACTACTCCGGACCCGAGCTCAAACATTACGGTGTCAAAGGAATGCACTGGGGCGTATGGAACGAGGAGACTAAGGCTAGAAGGTCCAACAATACTCTTTTTGTATCTGGTTCTTCTAAAACTCAGTCAAAAGATAGTATATATTATCGTAAAAAACTTCCTAAACAAGTACGATCAGAACTTAAAAAATCTATGAAAAAAGGCGATAATATAATAGTTGGTGACGCACCAGGCATAGATCGACAAGTGCAAGATTATTTGAATAAAAAAGGATATAGAAAAGTAAGTATTTATGGTCCTGATGCTTCGACTGCCAGATATAAAGCAGATAAAAAATGGCAATACAATCCCGATTATACTCCTAGTTCTAAAAATAAACCGGGATCTAAAGAATGGTTAGCCGACAAAGATATAGCGATGACAAATAGAGCTTCTAAAGGTTTAGCCGTTGTTTTAGATGATGGAGCAAATGCTACTAGAAGAAATGTAGAACGACTTCGTCAACAAGGAAAAGAATCAGTAGTTTTTGTTCTTAGTAATAAAGGTAAACGAAAAGATAAATGGACTGATCCATATACTATAAAATCTGAAAGTTAAGTCAACCCACAGACAAGGAAGGATATTTGCTATGAGTTGCAAATCCGAAATTTACGTTGTTAATTCTACGAACGGGACGGTTACAACAGATGCTGGCACTTTCGTGCAGATTCCATTCGGATCCGTCGTGCGACGTTACGGGCAGAGCCTGGGACTTGATGGCGCCTCGATTCTCTGTTGCGCCAGGGGATATTTCGACATCAACACGTCTCTTACGTTCACTCCTACGGCCGCAGGTCCGGTCACTTTAATGTTGATGCAGGATAACGCTCCTCTGAGAGGCGCTACAGCTACGCAGCAAGGTACTGCTGGGAATCCGGTGAACTTGAGCTTCCCAAGCCTTGCCCGTAACTGCGCATACGACTGCAACTCCACGATCACCGCGTGGATCAATGCATCGGGTAATATAGTAAATTTCTCGACTAGAGTGGAGAAGAAATAATGGGTATGGCGATAAGAAGGGGAGCGAGTTTCAGGATCAAATTTCGTCCCGTATCGAATGTTAACTTTGCCACGTTAGGAACGCCTTTCGTAACCATACAGCAGGAGCTAATGGAGCTGGTTCCGGAAGCTCATGTGGACACGGAAAACAATCTGGTTTATGCAGACGTATCGGAAGCTGAAAGCATTACGCTGGTGGAAGACGTGGAAACGCAAGCCCAGTTAATGTTCTCAAATTCAGATGGAACGTCTTATCGTTTTCCAGTACATGATATAACGGTTCTTCCTACGTTATTCGGTACTAGAAGCGATGAAATTCAAAATAGGGAGGAACAGGAACCTCTACCTGGATCCACGGAGGTGACGCCTGATGTACAGGGATAGCATTGAAATCGTTTACATAGTTAACGATAGGGAGTTCGAGGATCTTTTAGACCGTGTGGAAATAGAGCTTAGATAACCGCGATATTTTCCATGCTCTTATTAGGTACGGTCATTGGACAGAAAGGAGAATTTATGAAATGCCGTAAATTTAACCAGAACCTGGATCTGATCGATCAGGAAATGGACAACTTATTCGAGGAACTCGGTGACCACAAGCCGACGTCCGATGAATACAGCCAACTAAGGGAACAAATCGATGGCTGGTGCGAGACGCAGCAGCGCATTGTCAAGAGCAAGTCAGAGCACTTGTCAGGCAAGGTGCCGCAGTGGCTCGTAACAGGATTGTGTTTCATGGGAAGCTTGTTCATCGGGAGTAAAGTGTGGAAAAAAGAGGAAGACGGAGCGGTTGTCTCAAATCAGGCGATCAATATCTGGGAGAGGTTGACTAGACCATTTTTAAGGTAACTTAAAGTCTAAGGACACGACCGAGATGAGGGGATTTGGATATTTTTCAGATCCTCTCATCTTTTCCCGAACGTCCTTAATTCTGGGAATATTCCGTAAAGAACCTTCTCAGGTCTAAGGACGTTCTTTACTATATTTCTATGGTTAGGAGAACTAAATGGAATACCTAGTGTATTATTCCAATGGCGAAGAAGGATATTTATCCCACTCCGGCGTTAAAGGAATGAAGTGGGGTGTATGGAACGCGGAAACTGCAGCTAAATATAGTACAAAAGCTAAAGTAGGACATAGAATAGAAACAAGTAAGAAAAATCAACAATTTTCAGATAAAGCACTTGACTATATGCGTAAACGAGATTCTTATATTTCAAAAGGTTGGAATGCCAAACATTTGGAAGGAAATAAAAAGAAAGCGGATAAATATAAAGCCAAAGAAAACAAGTATCAAAAAAAGCTAGATGATGTTTATGAAAAATGGAACAATGCAGATATAGATTATGGAAAACAATCTGCATATTATAAAGCTAAAGCAAAGCAAGTAGATAAAATAGCAAAGGAAGCGGATGGCGCTGTTGCGAGGTACAAAGCTGATCCCACTAAACAAAACGAAAAAGCAGCACGTATAGCAGAAAATCGTAGAAACATGGCACAGTTAGATTTAATGGGTACAAAGACTAGTAGGGACAATATTAGATATTCTAATATTAAGAATGCATATGGCGCTGAAAGAAACAATGGACGAACCTATTATAGACAGGATGTTGAAAAAGCTGCTAAATTTAGAAGAAGATTGAACATGGCTAGTACCACGCTAGGTCTAGTCGGTGGAGCTGCATATATGGCAGCTGCCAAACAAGGAAGAGAAGCTTATACTAGATATCTTAAAGAAAATTCTAGGATAGGGTAATATTATGAATCAATTGTATTTGATATACTTTTCCAATGGCGAAGAAGGATATTTATCCCACTCCGGTGTCAAAGGAATGAAATGGGGTGTTTGGAACGAGGAGACTAGAGCCAGACATGTCAGGGAAGGGGACGTTTCAGTAGAAGGTGGCGGAGGTGGAGGATCCGCCGAAGAAGATGGAGAAACGGTAGAAGATAGAGTAGCCAAATGGCGATCGGATATGCATAAAGCAGACGCCTATAATGCATTGAAACAGGGCGATGTATACAAAGCCCTTCTTGAATCCGTCAGGGCAGTGGAAGATAGAAAGCATGGACCATATGCTCACAAATTCAATCCGGAACTAGATATGGTTTCCGTTTTCACGGAAGTATCGGTTAAAGTTCTGTCAGAAACGGAACCGGCGAAGAAGGCCAAGGAAAACATAGATAATTTAATGAAAAGAAAAAACGATATGGAAAAGGCCAAGACTTTGAATGAAGAGCAAAGAGATGCTTTACGTACGAAACGGGACTTAACCATAAAAGCCAATAAAAGAATTAAAAAGGTGAAAAGAGATGAAGCTATTAAGAACAGGGACATTATAGGGTTCCTTAATAATCTGTAAAAAGTCGCGGATATTTCCAACTGTATAACGAGGTTAAACGTTGACAGGAGGAAGTATGATTAACAGCGTACTAGGTTTGCCTATTACGGGTATAGTATTTGCCCTGCTAGGTCTGACCTACATATTCAACAGATTTAAATAAGGAAAGGGGTCTAATCGGCCTCTTTCCTTATCTCTATTCGCGAAAATTACGTCCATTCTTATAGAAGATACTTCTAAGAGAAAGGATGTAATATGTTTGACAAACTGTTAGCCGATCTGAATTTGAAGTTGGATGTGATGAGGTTAAAGTTCTGGACCAAGGCAGCATATGCTGCCCAGGATCTAGGGCAAGCCATCATGCATGAATGCATTCGGATCGGCAGGGCGTCTTACAATGACGTCCAAAGATCTGTGAAGTATCGTGAGGAAGTGAGGAACTCTTAACGGGGTTCCTCCCTTTTTTATTTGTCTAAGAGAGGCTATATGGAACAAGTATTCTTAATCCATTTCGAAGACGGAGACGAAGCATATTTAACCCATTTCGGCGTCAAAGGCATGAAATGGGGAGTTAGAAATGCGGAAACCGTAGCCCGTTATGCTCGTAACAAGGTTATGGATAGCGTGAACGAGATGCAAGATGTTGCAGGAGGTGGCGGAGGATGGAGTGATGAGGAAAACGAGGAAGAGATCGAGGAACATCCAGAGCTTTGGGAAATGAAGAAACGTGATAGCCGTCCCGAAGAGGATATGTATGAGATAAATCCTTTTTATAATGAAGGATCCCATAGTCTATCTCAAAGAGGTGACGGTCAAGTAAGAAACACAAAGGAAGTAGCTCTTATTAATTGCGCTACATGCAGTGTGCTTTACGATCTCAGGAGAAGAGGATACGATGTAAGCGCGAACACAACTACTAACATGGCCGTTCAATTAAACTCGAAGAATATTTCAGATTATTATAAAGACGCCGTTCCAGAAAAATACAGTAATTACGACGACTGTCTATCTAAGATGAAAAGCTATCCGGATGGTGCTCGCGGTACTTTCTCGGGAATGGTTAGAAACGGTGGAGGCCATGCCATAGCGTGGGAAAAGAAAGATGGGAAGATCACATATTACGATTGCCAGAGCAGTACCAAATACACGGAAGAAAGCGTGAAAAAGTTATTCGCCATGCATAGAAAATCCGACATATATAAGTTGGACCAAAATGCCGTATATTGCAATCGTCTTGACGATAAACAGCCTAATTTAAGGCGAATGAGAACCGACGGTCTTGCCACCAGTATGAACAAGTCAGAGAAAAACAGGGAAAAAGTCATAAGTAATAAAACCGTTGAAAAACAGCATAAGAAAGATTGGAGAAGGCATCTTAAAGGAATCAAAGTGATAAATAAGCGTCAAAACATGAAGGTCGGTGCCAAGATCATCAATACGATATTTAGGAGGCCGTAGTAATGATAACCAAAGAAGAAGCTTATGAAATCGCCAAGGCAAATGCTAATGGTAGGATTTTAGACGGTATTTGCGTGGACTACAAGGATTCTTGGGCTTTCCCTTATGCCACGGAAGGAGACACTCCGTTCGGCGACCGGATATTCATCCTTAAAGATGATGGGTTAGTCGTGGAAAATGATCCTGCTTTCAATATCGAGTTATGGATAAAATCCAAATCGTACGAGATGGAGTAAGTTTTAAAAGAAGGGGTCGCGAAATATTCCAGGCTCCTTCTTTTTTTTTTCGCGAAAATTACCATGTATATTATAGGAAGATAAAACGACGAGAAAGGAAGAACAATGAAGCTGTTCAAGAAAGAGATCTATGGTCTTGATGTGTGTGTCAAGGACGCCGAGGCTTTTAAGGAGGTACTACAGGATTTCGATTACAAGGTCGAGGACCTTGGAGGAGAAACGACTGTAACAACTTTAAAGATCGAGGCGCCCAAGAAGGCGCTGAAAAGACTAGTAGAAATGTACTCTTGGACGGGCGGAGTGTGTGGCCCGTACAAACGAGTTTAGAATCCTAAAGGTGCGAGCCCTTCGGGGCTCAACCCTTTTTCGCGATATTTTCTTCCTTTCTAATGAAAGATGCATAGGCATCGCTGTTGAGAGAGGAGAAAAAAATGATGAACTTTCCACAATTTGTGATCAATGACATTAAAATGAAAATTTCTATCGCAAAGATCGGATACTGGACGAAAGTGTCCGAGAAGGCGCTCGAAATTTCAAAGAAAGCCAACGAGAATGTAAGAAAGGAGGAGTTGAAGATTTTTGATTCCGTCATAGAGACGGCAATGCAGATGTTCTAAAAGTTTTGGAGCCGCGATAATATCAAGGCTCCTTTCTTTTTCGCGAAAATTACCATGTATATTATAAGAAGAGACAACTTCGAGAAAAGGAGAAAAAATGTATAAGATTTTCATCAAAAAGGTAGTTTTCTATCTTGCGTGTGACTACGCTGCAAGGAAGGCGGCCGAGGGAATAAGGTACCTCGGCCACGAGTACAAGCAGTACAAAAAGTATAGAAAGGAGAACGAAGGAAAGGAGGATGAAGTCCAAACATTGGACATTTGGACGTTGTGTCGCTTCTGAGGGCGCGGGAGTTTCGACTCCCAACCCTTTTTTCGCGGATATTTCCGCCCTTCTTTTAGAGATTAATTCCAAGGAAAGGAGTATTATGAGCAAAGTGGTAAACTTTGGCAAAGCCGTAGCGATTGTTGCGGCAGGAATTGCTACTTTGGGACTTGCCGCTACTTTGATCGCCTTGTTGAAGGTGGCCAAGGGAGCAGGCTTGGTTCTTTTGGCAATTTTGCTGGCAATTGCCATGGTCGTTGCCAGTATACTATTAATTTATAATTATCTGGAAAGGAGAAAATAATCTTTAAAGGTGCGAGCCCTTCGGGGCTCAATCCTTTTTCGCGTATATTTCCTTTCCTATTAAAGGATAGAAAGGAGGGAGTTGTGTACATTGAAGATGCTATAATTGCCATAGTGGCGTTTATAGTCTTTTTCATTGTAGGACAGCACCTGCAATGGAAAGACTAGAAAAGCGGAAGCCGCGATGGTATCAAGGCTTCTCTTTTTTTCGCGTTTTTTACTATCTATATTATAGAGATGAAAGGAGAAAAATATGTTAGTTAAAAGCAACGAAACTAAACGAGAATTGAATATGGTTTTTGTAGAAGTATTGACATTCCACTGCGATGATGCGGAAAAGATCATGGCTAGGTATACGAGGGCTAAGGACGAACAGTTCAAAGCCGTTGATACACGAGCTGTATCTAAGTACAGAGTTATCGCCACGAATAGACACGTGGCGAAAATCGTAAAGAAACTTATAGAAAGGGGGTATTTAACTGCATACGAGGACTAGTATTTTCTAACCAGCGGGACCTTCGGGTCCCAATGGTTTTTCGCGAATATTTCCAAGCTTCTTATAGGATAAAAGCCTTTTACGAAAGGAGAAATATCATGAAGAACAAGAAGGCTAAGAAGCTGATGTTTCACGAGGTTCAAGTTTTCGAGCGCGAGCACGCTCAGATTTTGGACCTTCTGCTCAGTAGATTTTTGGGAAGTGGCCAGTATAAGGCCATGAAACATAAAAAGAAACTTGAGTGGAAGTTCAAGTTCTGGGCCACGCCCAAAGAAATCGAAATTCTTGAGAGCCTCTTCACGGAGGCTATTAGTCCCGATTGGGACGATATGTATGAATCTTTATTGAAGGAGGTGGAATCCTAAAGGCGCGGGGCTATCCAGCCCCAACCCTTTTTCGCGAAAATTTATGCTCATTTAATGACAAGTAGTTCGATGAAAGGAGAAAACATGGAAGAAAGGTACTACGAGAACTATTCGCGCAAGTTGGCCCATGATAATTTGCTTGAGCATGGCGACTTCGTAACTTGCGAGCAGCTCAAGGATATTCTTGATCTGATCAAGAGGGAGAAGTGGCCTGACGGCAGATTTTCGGACCATGAGTGCGTAGTCTGGAGTCTTATCCGTGAGATTCTGGGCATCGAATACTGGTGAGGCGCGGGACCTTCGGGTCCCAACCCTTTTTCGCGGATATTTCTGTCTCCCTAATAGGGTTATGGTTTCTAGAGAAAGGATAAACCATGAGCAAGACCATTACTATAGACAAGATTATCGATCGTGCGGACATATTGAGTAGTCTTCAGCTGGAGATACCCGCCAAAGCTGCAGCCATCTCTACGTACCGTGAAAACAAGGATCGCGTTGATGCGATGCTGAATCTTTACGATGAGGAAGGTTTTGAAGCCGTCCTCGATAAAGAGGATAGCATCGACATCTGCGTGGATTACCTACGTGACTATGCGGAAGCGAAGAGATACTACAAGCAAGTAACGGGGATCGAAATTGCGCTGGCACTCATTGGAGCCGGCACGATCGTGGCGAAGATAGGAAAGGGGGTGTTCAAGGTCGTCAAGTTCTTGAAGCGTTAACCTCAAAGGCGCGAGCCCTTCGGGGCTCAATCCTTTTTCGCGGATATTTCTGCTCATTTAATGACGTGTACATACTAGAAAAGGAGACGAACATGTCCGAATTCTGTTTCGTAGTAGAGCGAGTCGAATGGGAAGAGGATCATGAAAACCTGACTGTTGGATTCGAAGTTTCGGAGATCTTGCGGGTGTTCAAGAACGCGGAGGATATGAAAACCTACGTTGAACGTAACGCTGCAGCAAACTATCCGACCTTTGATTTCCAGTGGCACGGGGAATCAAAGTACTCGGCCTGTTCAAAAGTATACGGATCGGGATGGCGCGAGGGAGTCGCCTATAAGATCCGCTATGTACCGTTAGATTAAAGTAGCGAGCCCTTCGGGGCTCCTCTTTTTTCGCGGATATTTCCAGGGCCTTAATGGAGTGCAAACATTTAGAGAAAGGATAAATTATGATCGATATCACTCCTAAAAGCATAATGGAATACGCAGACGTTTTCACCAAGCTTCAAATAGATATACCAGCTAAGGCCGCAGGAATTACGGCCTATCGTAAGAACAAGGAACAAGTGGATGACATGATCGAACATTACGATAAAGATGGAATAAATTCTGTCTTGGAAATGGACGATAGCATGAGCATCTGCAAGGATTACCTTGAAGATTACTTGGGGTATCGTGAATACTACGAGCAAATGTTGAATGTCCAGGCGATGCTTGGGTTAATTGGCGTTGGAAGTGTTCTATTATTCATAGGAAAGGGGGTATGGAAAGTAGTAAAAATATTTAAATGATACATTCCAAAAAAAGAGCGAGTCCTTCTGGGCTCCTCTTTTTTAGAACTTCTACGGACGCGATATTTTCCGTTAGCATAATAGGTGCATCAAATGACGAAAGGAGAAAACATGTGCAAGACCGTTTGTTTCGAAATCTATGTTAAGCAAGATGACGTTCCTTTGGTGGTCAAGAAAATGCTAGAAATCATTAACGGCAGACCGGTGCAAATCTCAACCGGAAATTGCGGTTGGGCGAATGCCGTGGACTGTTGCTGGATTCGAGTAAAACTGACCCTTGAGGAACGAATAGATCTTGTGGACTGGATTTGCGAAAAGGAGGTGTTCACGTATAACCCGTCATTGATCTACTAGGATAGGAGCCCTTCGGGGCTTCTTTCTTTTCGCGGATATTTCTGAGCCCTTAATGGGGATTATTAGTTCGAAGAAAGGAGTTATAATGTTTGTCCGAACATTGTTCTATGTCAAGCCTGTTATGAATCTGGACCAAAAACGTAGATATTTGCGCTTGAATCCTGAAGAGGCTTCGGATGAGGCGAAGAAGCCCATGTACAAACACGAAACGGATAAGGAAAAGTCTATCGTGAAGATTGACTTTAACTTCCCTGGTGCTGTTACGTACGTTGTGGTTTTCATTGAGCATCCGAGCATTCAAAAGAAAACAGCTACGGATATTTGCGACGATTGGATCGAATGGTTTAATGACATGTGCTGGCAACTAGGCCTTGAAGACGAACAAATAGACGAAATAAGAAGAGTTAATCACCATTAAGGCGCGGGCCCTTCGGGGCCTGCTTCTTTTTTAGAAAGGTTTAAGATGAAGAGTAAACCTGGAACCGACATCGAATGTCCTATTTGCGGATATCTTTACTATCCAATATACGACACATTAGAAAAAAAATGGTACGGTAAATGCAGGTGTAATAAATCAGTCGTGATAACAGATGCTGTTTTAACGATGCTTTGGCCTAAAGGAGAAATCATGGAAAAGAAGTCATCTGCTGTATGAGGAGCAAATACTAGATCAGATACGCGGATATTTCTGGTATTCTTATAAGGTACATTATTTAGAGAAAGGATACAAGTATGAAAACATTTATTAGCGGTATTGCAGGCATCGTTGCCGGTTTGCTTCTATCTGTAAAGATAGAATGGGCAACTGGTAAGTGCATGGCTTACCATTATGATAAGCTGTTTCATCCTGAGTATATTCAAAAATGATGTATTCCAGAAAAGAGCGAGCCCTTCGGGGCTCTTCTTTTTTTAGAACTTCTACGGACGCGATATTTTCCATTAGTATAATAGGCGTACATATATTCAAAGAAAGGAGACGCCATGAGTTTTGCGAATGAAAATAATAATAATTCCGAAAAGATTATGACCCATAAGGAAAGGCTGTTAGCCGAGTATAGAGATCTTAAATCTCAAGGAATGAATAGAAAGGAGATTTGTGAAGCTATGTGCGTGTCCCATTCCACTTTGAGAAAGTGGGACGCCATAATTTAAGGCACGGGACCTTCGGGTCCCAACCCTTTTTCGCGGATATTTCCGTTGCCTCTATAGGAAAGCTGAAGGACCTGGACGGGCAAGGGAGGCCAGGCGTTAGGGAACGGCGAAAATACCGTTGGCGAGAGCTGGGATAGGCTTTCTCAAGGAACCTGTATATGGAGTGAAAGAGGCCGGGGAAGTGCCGGACCAGCCTTATTATTTTTTCGCGGATTTTTTCATGCATATAATGAGGAGAAAGGAGAAAATATGGACAATTATTACGATCGCTACATTAACCGGCTTGTAGACGAGATCGCATATAAACATGGGAAGGCTGAAGAATATGCTATTAGGTTTCATGTATTTTTCATGGAAAATAATATTCCAGAAGAAGTACTAGACGAGATCTATAATGTAATGAAGAGCCGAATCGATGTTTATGATGAGGATTTTTCGAAGTCGGCTAAAGTTGGAGCGATGAGGGCAATTGAACGGATTCGCCTATAATCCTCCGATCGGATAGCGGTGATTTATACTGCTATCCTTTTTTCTTCGCGGATATTTCTATTCCTCTTATAGGTGTATAAACCAAGAGAAAGGATTCGCAATGACTGAAATGAGAACGAATGCTTATTCATCAAACCTTAGTTCCAACACTACTAAATGGAGTGCAAAGCATAATACCGTTAATGGTATTATCGAACTTAGTGTAAAGTTTGATCTTGAAGATGCGATGAGCATCATCATAGACAATTGGTCCGAGTTCGATAAGCAAACACGTACTGCTTTTGCCAGAAAGGTGGAAGCGTTGGACATGAGGGACAAGTTTAAAGAATTCAAAGGAGGTGAGGTCGAAGAGGAAGAGCCTTTTAAATGGTGATATATTTTTAAGAGAGAAGCCCTTCGGGGTTTCTTTCTTTTTCGCGGATATTTCTGTTTTCTTAATAGGTAGACGATTCGAGAGAAAGGATTGAGATGCTTAATCGTAAGAAGTATTTGGTGGAGATTCAATGTTGGAGCAGATACCTAGATAATGAGACTTGCTACGATTTCGATTCGCGTCCTGTTTGCGTATTCTCTAAGCTTAAGAAAGCCAGGGAGTATTGTGAGAAACGGGCTAAACTTTGGTCAGAACCGTATCAGTTCCATTGGGAAGGGTACATGTATACAACAGACGGAATCACACGAGATGCTCTTCAAACGGGAGTATCTTACATCATAACCGAGATACCGTCTATTTAAAGGTGCGAGCCCTTCGGGGCTCAACCTTTTTTTTTCTCAAATGACGAAAGGAGAAACCATGGTGTGCTTAGAGGAATTCTATAAAGAAACTGGAATGTCACGATCGTTTCTATCCCGTATAATAAACGTCAGCGAAGATACCTTAAAGAAATACGAATGGTCTGATACAGATCGTATGCGTCAGTCCACTATAGATAAAATAGAGAACGGAGTGCATACTCTGTTGGATATTTATCTTAAAGTCGAATGTCTGCATTTTGGAAATGGATGGACCGTGCGTTGGACGTCCGATGGCATTAAGCATGAGCATCATTTCGGGCCATTCAGTTGGCCAGAAAAAGCTATAGCAAAAATAGCAGGGTTGTCTTGACTTTCTTCGCGGATATTTCTAGTCTCTTAATAGCATTGTTCATTGATAGAAAGGATAAAACTATGGCGAAAACAATACGTGAACAGGCCAAAATGGCTTTGGAGAAGTCCAAGCATATGGTGGTGCTTCTCGAAGGAGCTAACTACTCCATCGAGGTAACAAAAGACACCATAATGCAACGAATGGATCTAGCTTATGAGGCCGGTTTCCTTGACGGTTATCGTCAAGCGTTAACCGACATTATCAATGAAGAATTGTAAGAGAGGAGCCCTTCGGGGCTTCTTTCTTTTCCAAATGACGAAAGGAGAAAAAAATGTGCTTCAATAACGAGTTCAATCCCACGCCTTATTACCAAGGAGTGGAATATTATTGGAAGATAGTGATCGTCTTCTCAGAATACGACGAACTGGTATTCGATTTCCAAAACGATGAGGAGTTCATGAAGTTGGCCGAAAACGGTCCTATCATCTCGCAGGAGAATATAGAGGAGGTCCTGTTCTACGAGGAGGAGTCTGCGATAGAGCATATTTCCAAGTATTTGTATAGCAGCACTCGAAATGTGAACGATCCAGAATATTACAATTTCAAGCCCAAGCATGTCAGAAAGGTTACGGACGACAATTGGCTCGTGTTTGATAGTAAGGAGAGCATGGAGCCTAAGGCGAGACTTCGACTAGAACCGCATCGTTTTCTCATCGTATAAGTCTTCGCGGATTTTTCCATCTCCTTAATGGAGAAGCAGAGGATAAGAAGTTGCATTATCGCGCGGTAAGGCAATAAGCTAGAGACGATGATGGCTATCTTTCGCTGCTTCTCTTTTTCGCTCAAGAAGATTAGAAAGGACTTCCCATGGTCAGGTTCAAATACAGGGGAGATGACGAAAAGTTGAAAGGATGCGAGCTATCCGAGGTGTCGATAGACAGGAACCGGATATTTCCCTTCCAGGGTACTGCTTTTCGCAATCTCATCGACCGCCCCGGTTTTTGCTTGAACGAGAAAGTGAAGAAGGTTTACTATATTTCCTGGGTTGGTTTCATAAGCGACTGGGTGATGCTCAAGTAATTCGCGAAAAATACTAGGCATATTATAGGAAAGATAAAGATAATGAAAGGAGAGCTATTATGTTCAAGTTTTACAAAAGCATGAGAATTTATAAGGAAGACGGTTCTGATGCGGTTGTCTATCAGGTCGGCCTTAAGAAGGCCTGGGCTGAATTCAACCACAACGACCAAGAATTATATTTCTCCTACTATGTAGGACTAGAAGATGAGTACTTATCCCAGAATATCTGGGATCTTTCGGCAAAGGGGTTGGAGACGGCTATCTGGGAGTGGCTCTGTACTCTGTCCAGGTGGACGACCCCCGACGGACAACGTACGTTGGGTAAACTCTACCTGGCAAGACAGGAGGCGGCCTAGCGGCCCCTCCGCCCTTTTTTTCTTTCTTTTCGCGAAAATTTCCACTACTTATATGGAAGGTATAGTGTAAGGTGCACGCGCGCAAGCGAGGAGACGTTCGATTCGTCGGCCTTTTATTTTTTTCAAATGACGAAAGGAGATTGTAATGGATAATGTAAATGAAAAACTTCATGTATTCGAGCTTATTGTAGAGAATGCTAAAGATGTGGATTCTCATACTTTCCGACATGAAAAAATTGGTCCTCTTCTTAAAAGTAGTGGGATTCCATATACTATGGAAAAATGGGAATGGCTTGGACCTTATAAGACTAGCAGAGATAGGGTTCGTATTTTGATCTCTACTAATTCTGAAAAAGAAGGTCAAGATCTTCGAAGAGTTCTAAGAGAAGATCCGGATATTTGGTTTTATCGGGATGGAAGTGTCTATCATTGCGCGCCTATTTCTAGAAAGCCAGTTCCTATAAAGTATGATGATGAGCTGTTTTATTTGCTGGTGAAAACGGCAAAAGAAGCGAATATTCACAAAAATGTGGCTACGATTGCTTATAACAGACTAGTGATAAACAGGCTTATTGATTCGTGGAAAACGATCGATTCTAAAAAATTGTTATCCGTAAAAGGACTTGGTACTAAGGCAGTGGAATTGATTCTATTGGCTAGAGGAGAAGATCCTTATATCATAGAAAAGGAAGATTATAAGGATCCGGATATTTCTGCAGCTATGGAGGAAACTCTTTTCTGGGAGGATGATCGTTTCGATTTTTTCATTAAACTTAGAAACAAAGTCTTGAAGTATTCTAGGCATCCGGAATGCGTGGATATTCTTGTAAACTTTGCATTTGACCTTGGTTGCGAGTATACGGCAAAGATGTAAAAATAAAAGGAGATTGTAATGGATGACATTGTACGGTTTCACTTTTTTGATTTTTCGCCGATAAAGGACAATAAGGAAGATCAAAGGTTCTACGATCTATGCGTTAAGATCGCTGGTGTTGGATTCTATGAACCGCTAGACGATATTTATGAAGATGGGGTGTTCGTTGGCGAAGCCATCAGGGTAGCTGTGTGGGCCACCGATAAGGAATGGGACCTTATCGTGCGCAGCTGGAACGTATATTTGGAGGGAACCAATGAAGTATAAGGAACTGTTAAGAGCTCTTCGTGATTTCCAAGAGCATTTCGAACCTAGGTCTTATCCGGACGAGGAGGAATTTGAAAATCTTTACATTAAGTTAGAAACATATGCTGAAGAGAATGGCTTCGTTTGGTATTGGAACAGTCAAAGGATATATTTGGCGGAATGCCAGATGGATTTCGAATTAGTCAGCACTTTGGCCATGCTAGGAAAAACCAATCGATACGATAGGGAGCATAACCGAGAGAAAGCATACCCGAAGATGCTTTGCAAGTACGAAGGTCCTGGTTGGTATATTTTCAATTCCATCAAAGATGAGCCTCAGGATTCGCATGAACGTTCATGGACGTTAGCGATAGAATCCGAGTTCTTATTGCCTAAAGTTTATCCTTTTTATGAATTAAAGTCCAAATAAACATGCTAGTGAAAGAGGGAGGATATTTGATGGCGAGGAAGAAGACAAAGACTTTAGAAGAGCAAATAGCCCATGGGTTGGCGTGGAAACGTAAAAACGAAGAAGAAAGAGATAAAGTCAGAGGATATTTGAAACTTGGTTATGATTTACGGAAGATAAAGAAAATGATGTCTGATGTTTCCGAATCTTGCATAAGAAACCATATCGATAACATTGAAAACGGTTATTAATATTTAAAGGAGAAAACATGAAAATCGAAAAATGGGATGATGATAGCATCCTGTTCAGCGACGGATCGTCCATTGCATACGATCACGATGCGGACTGCTGCGAGTGCAATTATGCAGATTTCAGCGTACTGGACGTGTTCTATAATGGCGAGACATTTGACGATTATACGATAAAGCTGGACAAGCTAGGCTTCATCCTCATTCTATCGCACGCATTACCTACGGAGTTCAACTTTGCCGTAGATAAAAGTATCTACATTCCTTTCTATAGCGAGCAGAATGGATATTACTCTTCTTACTGCGACCTTATCGTTCGGAACAAGGATGAAGTTAAAATTGTATCGAATGAGAGCTGCGAGTTCGACGATTACAAGCCGGGCTTGGACCCTGAGACATTAGAGGAAAATTATCTATTCGGCGTACAATGCCTAGCTTGCGCAAAGAAGCACATATTTAATCTGCGTCCTAACGTGTTCTCGAACCGACAAGATGCTGAGACCTGGATAAAATTGCACCTTGAGAAAAACCATTTGTCAGATCCGAAACTGCATCGGAGGAAGATCAAAGGTCCAAAAGGGAGGACCGTGGGATACGTCATAGATTCGGATATTTAACGAAAGGAGATTGCAATGGATAAGGTGAACGAATGGTTGGAGGAACAATACGTCAATCGTGCCGGCAAAGTTAATGGTAGGTTCTTCATAGCAAAGCCTATGCACTGTAACGACGGTTTTTGCGTTAGCGTTCAGGCTAGCTCCATGCATTATTGCGCCCCCAGGGAAACCGGCGCGTATCCTTACAAGACAGTGGAACTTGGATATCCTAACATGGTGATAGAGGAGCTGAAACCGTATGCCGAAACAACCACTGACCCTACGGGGACCGTTTACCCATTCGTACCCATCGAATTGGTCAACGAGGTCATGGAAAAGCATGGAGGAATAGACTGGAACTACTATGACAGGAAGAGGGAGGATATTTAATGGCAACGAAGAAAGTGATGGACAAATTGTATTATATGTCCAAACTCACTGGAATTCCGAAATCCGAGTGGTATCATATTTGTAAAACCTCGGAGCAGTCTATGCGCCATTGGTCCTACAATCCAGGAAACGTGTCCGATGACGTTAGAGATAAAATCGAGGAACGAATCAGGGCGTATATTCTGATGCGCGTCGAAGTGGAGTTCATACCGAACAGCCTCACGAAATCGAATTCCATCGAGCTTGCTGGAATGAAATGGATAGTGTCCTTGGGGTCTGGTCATAAGTATATTTTCAACAACGATTCGGTAGGGGAGTTTGTAGGAGAACTCATTGACAAGGCAATTCCCACTATAAATTTATTGGAAGAAGAGGCTCCGTTTAGGAAGAGATCGAACGAGTCGAGAAAATTGAACAGCAGGATATGGTGGGTTGTGAAGGACAAGGATCTTGAAATGCCCATGGGAATTACAGTATGGAACGAGGATCTTCTGTCAAAGAAGGAGGAACACCAATGTACGAGGTAGTTGGAATGAAGCAGGGGAAAGTCACGAAGAGGGCCATCATTAGCGAGTACTATTGCGGACGTTGCGGATATCCCGTTAGCGACTACGACAACTACTGCAGCGAATGCGGAGGGATACTAAACGGAGATGCTAATGCCAAAATAGATCCAAATTCAAAGCATTCCGAATGGTTGGAAAAGGCAAAGCATGTCTCTAGAGAAGAACTTCCGTCGTTCATAGATGAAACGATGAAGAAAGGAGACGGATATTTCGATTTGATCTATGCAGTGAGCTCTTGCTGCATCGCCACCATGCATGCTTGCGCCAACGGGATGACCGGTTATCAAGCATCTCGGGTTCCTCTGATATTCTTGCAGAACATTAACGGGACGGGAACGAAAATCGGTTTCAAGGTAGTTGATTACGATAACATGATGTATCCTCAATACGAGTATTACTTCAAGGTCACTCTGACGAAAGACATGATGGAAGCATTGCAAGAAGAGGCCATAAAAAAGTTGGAGGAGTATGCGGATCGTCCGAACGAAGACAAGATGATCGCTCCAAGCGTGCTCAAGCATTGGATCAAGTTGGCAACTGGAGAACCTCCTTATGGATTGGAAGTCGAAGAGTAAAGGACGGATATTACGGAAAGGAATTGAAAATTGGAACTTAATTCTCTGGAACTAAAGATACTTAAAGGGATCATAATTATCCTCGGGTGTGTTTTCGGATGCGTTTTGGCATCTTTCTCTATGGTATTGAAAGACCCATCTATCGCATGGATGTTGCTGATAACGGTCCCTACAGGAGCCATAGTCTTGTTCCTTTTAAGGGGAGCTTTAGGAGTCATGGCCAAGTCTAATCTTGAAGATCGGAAGGGATCCAAATGATAAAGAACATGGAAGCTTTGAAAGATGGATATTTGGAAGATCATTTCATCAAACCGGAGGAGCGATGCCACCTTTGCGGAACGAGCAAGAGCGCGTCCAGCGAATTGTATCCGGCGAAGATCCAATACGGAAAAGGATCCCAGCCCAAGGATATTTGGCTTTGCCGGATGTGCTATGAAACATTGAGCGAATACGCCGAATAGAGGAGAAACCATGTTATCGATAAAAGACGAGAAGGTAATAGTAGATTACTGCATATTCAGGCAACGTAAGTTCATACAGACCCCATGTGATTCGTGCAATTACTACAACAAAGTGAAAGAGGAATGCATATTCGACCCTCAGCCATGGACCATGACGGATGCAGAGGATCAACAGGATTTACTTCTAGATCATAGGAACTCTGTTACCAAGACCAAGAGAAACCAAGAGGTGGTCGATCTTTATGAATCCGGATGGAAGCAATCGGATATTTCCCACAAGCTCGGCATCTCGTATAATATGGTGACCTACATCATAGATCGCTATCGTAGGTTGAAACATTTTAAGGAAGACTATTCTGAGTTCTATGAAGCCGCGGATATTCTGAAAATGGACGAAGGCTTCGCTACTAGAGCTATCAAGCTTCTTCACGGAAGATCCAATACCGGGGAACGATTCACTTCTTTATGGCCCGATGTGGACATAGCGGATATTTCAGAATCTGCCTATTCGTTCGGGCCTAGAATGCAGTTGCTAATGGACACGGCAAAGGGAATAAGAAAAGAGGAATGCAATGCTTAACGAAGAACTTCAGAAATATTTGGATTCTTATGAAAACCGAATGTATGAAACGGTAGAAAAAACCACTCCATGTCCTTACTGCGGATTGGAGAGGATAGTCATTCATAGTTACAATCCATCGTATGATAGAGAGCATGAGTATCGTATAGAGCATATAGATGAGAGAGAAGCATGCACGAAAGGATGTTATAGCATGTACTATGCCTTCGATTCTGCTGAAAAGGCCATAAAACATGCCAACATGAGGAACGGGCGGTTCGAAGAGAAGGATATTTAACTTTCGTCTTTTGCCTGGTCAACGGATCGTTCTAAGACGTTTTAAGGTATGGTTTCCTCTAAGGACGATTAACTAGTAGGGGATATTTTGAAGAAAAGGAAGGATACTATGTCTAAAAGAGAAACTTTTTGGTTATCTGTAATGTTGACCGTCAGCGTCATGGTCATGATAGCCAGCACCGTCTTCGTAGGAATCGTCATGAATTACAGTTTAACCGATTTGTACCCATACGTTTGGTTTTCGTCGCTCGTTTCAGCATTCAGCTCTTTTGCCAGCGGTTTTCTTTTCATAATGGTCGACGAGGTGGTTTGCATCGAGGAGGTTCACATCGTAGCAGAGGAATTATGGGGAGACAAGTAAATACGCGGATATTTCCGGTCCCCTTATAGGTCCAACCAATAATGAAAGGAGACGAGATGAAAGAGAAGTTCGAGACGGCGAAGGAGAAAGCGAAGGACTTCAGACGTAAAGCTGCGAAAGAGGTTAAGCGATTCGGTTCTGAAGCAGTAGAGTTTGCAGATCGCAACAAGGGTGTTTTGATCGCAATCGCTCCCATTGCAATTGCGGGCATAAGGTCAAGTCAAAGCTTGATCGTGAGCCACAGGGTCAACAAAGAGCGAAAGCGAATAGATCATTCTTATTACGATAGGTCAACCAACATGTATTGGGATCTGAAACGTAAGCTGTCCAACGCAGAAAAAGCTGAAGTAGTTAAGCGAAAGGAAGCCGGAGAACCTGTCTATGATATTCTACGTCAAATGAAAGTTTTACGTTAGATCTAAAGGTGCGAGCCCTTCGGGGCTCAATCCTTTTTTCAGAAAGGAGTTACGTTTAACAATGGACAAGAAAACCAAGGATGGATTCTGGTTCGGCATTCTATTGAGCTTTTTCGTGGTCTTAACCATACTGACCTTCGTGGCGATTGAGATAACCGTGGGAATGGACAACGGAGCGCAGTGGATCATGATCATGTACTTGCTTGGAGACGGCATCGCATTCGCAATAGGAATATGCGTAGATTATTTTCTAAAATCGAAATGAAACGTTGAAGAAAGGAGAAACCATGGAACCTTCTAAATACGATCCCCACGCATTCGACCGGGTAGAGGCCAAAGCTGCTTTGATCGACGACGAGGTCGACAAGCTGATAGAGTCGTCAAGCCTTCCGGAAGAGGAACTAGACGTCATCTATGGGAAGATCTCGACTGCTCTATCGGATATTCAAGACCTGTACTTGATTCTCGACGAGGTCATGGAGAAGATCAAAGCTGTTACGGACGAATTGTTCGACTAAGATATCGTGAAAGGAGACACAATGATTATCGGATATTTGAAGAAGGTGTTCGCCATGGCATTAGCTGCATCCTTGGCATTGGTTCCTGGCTCCATGGCCTTTGCCAACGTCCAAACGGATATTTCCCCGGCAGTGACGGAGAAACCAGCTTTGACAATCGAACGTCCAGTGGATACCTCCAAGGTGGACAAGGCCTTGAAAAAGGCCAAGAAGCTAGCGGTCAAGGTCTATAGGGCGTGCGGATATTTGGACAGTAAGGAAGCATCGAAGCAATACCGTAAGCTTAAGAAGCAGGTCGACAAGGTCAAGAGGCTCTCCAAGAAGGACGAGAGCCTGAAGGGATATTCTCGTTCGGCGAAGAAGCTTCTACGTACGGCTAAGAAGCAGATGAAGGCGATGAACAAGGGCCTTAAAAAGCAGCGTAAGGCTGCGTCTAGTCTTCGCTTCAATGGCGTCGTATATTCCAATGGTTGGCGCTATACTTGGTATTCCCAGAACGTTCTTCCCGGAGGAGGATTGAGGATTCCAGGACGCCACGTCGGCAATGGCGGACTCATCATGGACGGGAAGAACCGTGTATGCGTGGCGTCTAGCTCGCATCCATGGGGAACCGTCATAAGCACTCCTTATGGAAAAGCCCGGGTGTATGATTCAGGATGCGATTACGGGACCATCGACGTCTACACCAATTGGTAACGGAAAGGCAATATTATGAATCAGCCAAGAGATTACTACAAGTATATTTTCGATTGTAAGGATGAAACCTTTACCGTAAAGCATTACGTTGTATACGAGGATGTCCCTTGGAAAGGAAGATTGCCATATGTTCTAGAAGGAGATGAAGACAAAAAATTCAACTACATATATGATAGGATGACATATGCGGTTTACATAAGCGGAAGAAACTACATGCTCGTCATAGAAGAGAACGATATTTCCAAGGCATTGGACATGTTCGAAGAGTTCTTCAAAGGACGCGTCAAGCATTACGAGACAAGCCTTGAAGGAGCTAGAAGGCGATTCGATTCTTTCCTAGTGACCAAGGAGAACGTTAAATGGCGTGCCTAGATAAGATAGAATGTCTAGATTGCAAAGAGGCTACGGATATTAGGCATATTTGCCAACGATGTGGAAAACCCTTTTACTGCGAGCCTAAAGACATAACCATAACAGTCTACGGCATATCCACCACTTACAAATGCTGCATGAAATGCGTAGCTTCAGCTTTGAGAGATGCTATAACCTTTGAAAACCGTAGAGAGGATCAATGATGGTGAAGAAGATAAAGTTCGATGCCGATTGGATTCGTAAGGAAATGCAGGAGAAAGGTATAAGCTTGCGATATTTTTGCAAGGAAACCGGGCTCTGCTCCCATTCCACTTTATGCAAGTATTTGAAAGAGTCTGCCGTTCCAGAGGAAAGGTGGAATAATTTCGAGGAAGCATTGCACAAGTTCGGTTTGTGTGAATTGGACGAGAATGTCGAAAGCTTGTCTGAAAAGACCGGACGGATATTTGACGATTTGAAAAATGCCATTAACGATGTTTTCGGATTATCCAATAACTATAAGCAGGAGGAAGAGATGGTTGTGGAAAAGATCTATCCTAAGAAGTTCACCGAGAAATGTTCGTATATTCGCGAGTTCTGGGGTGATTACATGCCCATGCTGGCAATGGAGGAAGCTTCAGAATTCTCACAGGCTATATCCAAGATGGAACGTTGGCATTGCATGGAAGGAAATGATTACGATGAGCTCGTGGAATCCGAGGAGAACCTGATAGAGGAAATGGCGGATATTCTGATCTCCATCGAATGTATAAGGCAACTTTACGGAATCGACGTCAAAGAGGTAAAGCAAGCCATCAAGAAGAAGCAGAAGAAGCGCTATTAGGAAAAGGAGAATGTCATGAACGTACAAGTATTGAACTACACGAAGGAACCTTTGGAGACTATTTCCCTCGCCGCTGGAACTTGTTATGGTAAAACGGATATTTCAGTTAAACGGGTTCGCAATTGCATCGTGTCTGGTCATATGAGCGTGTTAGAACATGCATCCGCAACGTTCAAGGTAGAAGGCATTAGCCGTTCCTGCAGCCATCAGCTAGTGAGGCATAGACTTGCTTCATATTCCCAGGAGTCGCAACGGTACTGTCGTTATGACTTAGAGGGAGACGAATGGTACGTCGTTCCGGAAAGCTTAGACGGAGGTGCTTTATGGGAATTCAAGAAGCAAATGGGATTCGCCTCCAAATTGTACCATGATTTGCTAGAGGCTGGCATCAAGCCGGAAGATGCCCGATATTTGCTACCTGAGGCGATGAAGACTACTATCGTAGTGACCATGAACGCTAGGGAGTTGTTTCATTTCTTCGATTTGAGGCAATCCAAGAGATCGCAGTGGGAGATCAGGGAATTGGCAACGGAAATGGAAGAAGAACTATCTCAAATTCCTGGATGGAAACTATTGCTGGAATTCAGAAAGGAAGCAATTGAAGAACGTAATAAGATGCAAAAATTGTCGTTTTAGAGCTATTTACGTCCCGGTGGGATTCTTCAGCGAGCAAACGGATATTTGCACTATGTTCAGCAGTGGGGAAGATGTTTTGAAGGTGGATCTCGATGACGGATGCACTTTCGGAGTCAAAGGGAAGCCAGGCGTTGCGAGAAAAAGCTATGACGTGGTCATAGGTGATGACGCTGCTAAGTACGGGTGGTAGAAAGGATATTTAGATGATTGACGAGGAGCCTATGAACATTAGACATTGCGTATTCTGCGGTAAGGCTGTGGATTTGGAATCCGAAAGCCATGACAAGCCAAGAAAAGTTAGAGTCGAATTGCATTACGATGACGTGTACAATGATCCTGAGCAAACGTCGAAAGTTATGGCATACAACAATGAGACTTATATTTGCTATGGTTGCGCGCAGTCAAGCCTGAAGCATTGGATTATTAGCGAAAGTCCT
>JAEIGA010003742.1_pt1 | contig 23692 bp, 30 predicted proteins | sample 9270691 | NCBI WGS metagenome assembly JAEIGA01 (sample SAMN17057246, study PRJNA624740) | gut metagenome | biome: biome; isolation source: fecal sample | host: Bos grunniens | place: China: Xizang | collected 2019 | reverse complement strand
TTATCCGCGAAGCTAATGCAGCTGAAGGAACTGAAGGAGCCGAAGCGTAATGGAAGCAGTTTTTCCTGATGGAAAACCACTTCGCATTAACCGGGAGGATTTTAGGAGACAGTTCCTGACTTCCTTCCCAAAGCTTGCAGGCCTTGATGGGAATAATCAAGAAGCTGATAATATCATAGACACCTCTATCGAGTCTGTCTATGATATATACACAGGGGTTGCAACTCTGTGGAATCTGCAGGATAAGCAGACGTGGTTTGACAAAACTAGACGCTGTTACCTTTACCTTACTGCTTGGTATATTGCTGATATGTACCCAAAGTATGTGGCTGGGGTTTCAGTTATGGGAGCTATTCCTTTGAAGGAAAAGAGAATAGGTGGCATTGACTTGAAGTTCGACACCGAGTTCATCAATTCAGGTAAGGGACAGAATATGCTCAAAGGCCTTCTTTCAAATCCTTTTGGCAAGATGGCTTATATGATGATTGTAAATTGCAGTAAGCGAGTTATGCTTAGATAGGCTATCTATAAGACCTACTTCTTCTGCCCTACGCCGTCTATGGGCTGTTATGAGGAGGCAGGTCTTATAGGTGGCCTAGATAAGTGTACTTGGCATATTTGGAGGACTTATGGCAGAAGGAGTTTACGGGTGACTTATTAGCAGCTTTCCCTGAGATTTTTCAAACAGTTCCTTACTATGAGCGCGAGCCTGTGGTAGGGGCAGGGTATACTGAAAAGGCTTCAGGACTCGTAGATGTTATTATTATGCCTGAAAAGACTTTCACTTTGTCACTTGGTGGAAGAGCCTTGGCAGAGTCTTCAGCAGACGTTCTTGATATTAAGGACAAAGAATACGTGTGGGCTGACCATACCTCTCCTCTGACTATCGGAATGTTCTTATATGATATGGAAAAAGGGCGCTTGGTACGCCTTTCGGGAAGAGCTGAGTGGGGACATTACGGTGGCTTTACACGCTTTGACTTTGAGATTGTACAGGGTACTACTTCTGAACCTGATAGAGAATCTACAGGAGTAATTAAGGGGACGTTCTGATGAGTAAGATTGTTCAGTATAAGATTACAAACGAAACAACTCTCAAATCTCAGACACAGGAAGTTGTCGATAAGACAGCTTTCGCCCTTGGCTTCAACACAGCTAGAAAATCAATTGAAATACATATACGCTTTGCTTTAGGAGCTTCACATCAAAGCTGGAACAGCCCTAAAAGCTTTACAGACGCACAGACACTCGCTGACTGGCTTGTAAGCGGTTTTCACGCAGGTCGCCAGCGCGTGTGGGTACCGGGAAGGCCTGTGTTCGATAATTATATGGCTGCTTACGGCGAACGAGTGCAGCAGATTTGTGCTTACGTATTTAATACTTACAAGCATTACAGTATCAGAGACAGAGCAAATATCGCAGGAGAATACATCCTAAAGGATTTCAGAAATAAAGTTTATCAGGGCAGTCTTGGAGTAAATTCTAACAGTGGAGATTATGCAAAGCGTAAGGCTCGTAAAGGTTACGGGGATGCTCCTTTTGTGGCCACTAAAGCACTCTTACAAGACTTGGAGGTTGTAATCGAATGATACAGACGGACGAGTTCGAGAACATTAATATGACAAATCTTCGCGATATTCTTTCAAAGATATTCTTTGGAGACGAGTGGGAAGCGAAGAAAAAATATGTTGTGCCTTTGCAGGGAAACTGGTATAATCCTAGTCAGGTGCTAAAGCTCGACAACTGGATTGGCTATGTTATAGATACCTGTAAAACTAATGTTTCTGTAGTCAATCGTGGAGACGATGGAAAACGCTACTACAGAAATGTACAGACTTCTGTACACCTTGCCTTCATAGGCAAAGATGCTGAGGTTTTGGCACAGTCCATACTCTTTTGGCCTGCTCGAGAAGACATTAAAAAACTGTTTGACGACAAGTACAAAGGCGTTTTGAATAATAAAGAGTTCGTGATTTTCACGTCTCTTTATCAGCAGGAAGGTCAGAACAGCACACTATGCTGGAACACAGACTTCTCTCTGCAACATAATATTAGGCTTGACTCGGAAAGTCCTATCCTGCGTAAGGCAGACATTTCCGGCAATATAACTATTGGAGGTTAAAAATGGCAGACGATTTTCTTGGTTCTGTAGCTCAGGAGGACGTGCAGTTCGTCACTGAGATTGTAAAGACCGTAAATCCCGGCGATAACTATAAGCATCTTGTAGTATACACTGATGACAGTCAGTTTACTTCAGAAGCTGTTTTCGCTAATGTCAAAGACCCTGAAGGAACAGTCGTAGCTAAGTACGCAGAAGTAACTGCTGATAGCTTCAGAGACACTGTGCAGGGTGAACTGCTTGTTTGGCTGACAGACTATTTCAATGCCGGAGGCAACGAGTCTGTTTTTGTAGTAAACGTTACAATGGGAGAAACTCTCTCAAAGGCTACTCTCAAGGCAGCTTTCGATGTGACACATCAGTGGGGCTGGTTTAAGACAATCTGTATTGCAGATACAGACGTGTCTAATAAGTTCCATCTTGACCCAAGTGCAGCTACTTGGCTTGCAGAGCTTTGTGCTACTGATAAGCTTCTTTCTTCTGCTCCTTTGTACCCTATCTCAACACCTGTTGCTGAGGGCGAAGTAACAGATACAACTTATGTAGCCGTAGAGACAGCAGGCTTTGATGCGTTCTGGGTTTACCACCTTCCTGTAGCACAGCCTGACAGTACATACGTTGTGCACAACGGTGCTATGGTTGCTTTGGGTCTTGCGCTCAATGTAATCAACGGAAGTGGCGTATATGCTGGTAACTCTTTTGATATGGTAGCTACAACAGTTATCTCAGCTTCAGGAGTTGATGGTGGAGCACTTTCTGCAACCGTACAGTCTATCCTTAAGGGAAAGAACATCAACTACTTCAAGTTTGTTGGTGACACAACAGGTGCTGTAGACCTTCGTGGTGGTAAGACATCTAAGGGTGACTTAATGTCAGCTATGTGGATTGTAAACTACTGTAACTTCTACAACAAGGTAATGGTCGCAAACTATATGTCTCGCAGAAACGTGTACAGGTCTGCTGCTACATACAGTGTAATTCTTGCAATCCTTGCGAACGCTGTGTCTCGTTTTGTAAGGTCAGGAAGACTTGTAAGGTTTGCGCTTACAGCACCTGCTTATGCAGACCTTCCACCAGCTGCTGCAGACGAGATTATTGTTCCAGACGCTTGGCAGGCAACATATCAGGATGATTTGCGCACTGTAAAAGTTTATGGTACACTGTATATCTAAGGAGGAATAAAATATGGCAAACGAAGTAACCAACGATTCACCTTCATATATCGTACAAAACGCAGGAGCTGCAACTATTGCGTACGCATATCCTAGAGAGCTTACAGGGCCCGGTGAAGGTAATACACTTAAAGCCGGAACTCCTGTAGCACTTACAGGTTTTAAGCTGAACAGTAACTATCTTGATACACAGCAGGCTATGGATAACTCATACATTATCCCTCTGCTTAACGGTGGTTCTATTCAGATTACAAACGATAACACTTGTGGTAGCATTGTGATTAATGCTATCAGAACATCAACTAAGCTTGAGTCAGGTGATATTGTAGCTATTGCGTCAGCACAGCGTAAAGTTTTAGGCGGAGATTCCACTGGAGCTACTATTACTGTATCATTCAGTTTCAATGGGAACCAGTATTCTATACAGTTCTCAGAATGTACTGTAGCACAGTGTAAACCACTTACCCTTGCAGGAAATGATGCACCTGATTATCAGGTTCGCTTTAATTTCGGGCACTGGGACTTTATCTAACTAATATAAGGAGACGGCACTTATGGCAGAAACAAAGATTACGCTTAGTTCAAAAGACATTGATGATATTATTGCTAACTATGCACAAAAACAGAACTCTATTGAAGATGTCTCAGTAGAGCTTTCAGGTGTCAATGAGCTGGATGTACTCACAACTCTCAGAGTAATGGGTATCAAAAAACCTTCTGTTGATGACTTAGCTCCTGTATGCGAAGCTATGCTGGATGGTAAAACTATTCAGTTCATTGACAGCAAAGGCAGCATAATTCATCCTATAGCTTATAACAGAGGTAGTGGCAATAAGCTTCACCTTATGTTTGCAGACGCACCATATCTTTATGACAAGGTACAGGAAGCAATTTACGCTTTGCTGCTAAAAAAACTAACGCCGCATTTAGAAAGCTCGAACTAAGTGTCGGCAAAGGACAGAAGAAGGACAGTGTAACTAAACTTACAAAACCCGGTACTGCTGCAGAAGCTCTTAAGCTTGCCTTCAGTATCGGGAAGCCTTCTAAAGCCGAGCAGATTCATAAGTCTTTAGGTACCTACCTGTTCTGGTACTATAGGTACTTGGACTACTATAAAAATATTCCGTCCAGCGTGGACGATTTGGTAGACGGACTTATCTATATCCACCTGATGGCACGGGAAAGCTAAGTCCCATAAGGAGGCGTTCCCGTGGCAGTACATGACGCAGAGATTAACATTGGCGTAAATCTTGACGCTGACCAATTCCAGAGCTCATTCAAAAAAACAATCCTTCAGACCTCACAGGATACACAGACTCACCTTCAGGGGATTCTCGATGATTTGAAAGGTAGTGCTGCTAGAGACTGGCAGACGCTTCCTTTTACGGCTATGCACGACCTTCATACAGGCCACGTAGTAGCATCGCAGGCATTTGTAAGCAGTATGTCTGAGGACTTAAAACGTCAGGGAATTAATCCCGGCACATTAGGTTACCAGAGTGCTCTTCTTTCTGCTGCTATGCGTAGTTCTACTCCTAACCCTATGGATAGATACCACAGGATGCTTGCTGAGGGTATGTACTATCAGGCTGATGAAATGCACCCTTCTACTGCCTTGTCTCGTGCAGTTGACACCAATTATGCCCTTATGGAGCAGGATTGGTCTAAAGACTTTATGGTCAATATGCGAGATAGGCTGCAACAGCTTACAGTAACAGATTTACGGGCACAGGCCAAAGCACAGAATATCAAAGGCCGCTCTAGGATGCATAAGGCTGACCTTATAAAAGCCCTCATACAGAACTCTGATACCCCGGAAATGTTTGTAGACTTTGCAGGTATGCGTGAGTTTGCTGTTGAGCACGGTCTAGGCAGGTGGGTTGACCCTGAGGGAGAACATACAGCATCTAATTTTGAGCTCATTAATAATGAGCTTGAAAAGATAGGTAAGAGCTCCGACGCTTCTAAAAAGAACTTTGAAGGATGGGGAGAGGCACTTAAAGGTGCCCTTGGCACACTCACGCTCATAGGTGGTGCAGTAGCTAAAGTTGTTGGAGCAACTGTAGGTACTGTCGTGGCTGTGAACAAAATGTCTGAGAAGGAGACAGTAGCAGGTGCGAAGCATTTAGATGCGAGACGTGCTCTTATTGGTATGTCTGCACTTGACCAACTTAAGACAAAAGTTGCTGGACGCTCGGTATCCCTTGGTGAAGATGCCATTTACAGCGAGATTCTTGGAATGGCTGAAAATATCCAACAGTACAAACTTCTCGGACAGGGTGATGCTTTACCTCCTGCTCTTCTTGGTGTCTTTGACAACCTTATGAACTCTGATAAACCTTTTGAGGCCTATAAGAGTGCTGCTGACGAGATATACAATAATCTTAAAGGACAGACACCTGAAGAACAACAGCGAACTCTTATGCTTATGGACAAGGCAGGCCTCGGCTCTATGTCTATGCTCGTTGGTCAGTTCTTGTCTAACAGCAAGTTTGCACAAGCTTATGGGGCACCATCAAGTCTTTTTGACCTCAGGCAAAACCCATACTATGGTTCGTTTGAGACTGCTGAGGGCATTGTTCCTGACCTTGTAGAGCTCAATGAGAGCATTAAAGCTTCATATACACAGCTTGCTACTGACTGGCAGGAAAGCTTTGGTATTCCATTTAAGGAGTGGTGGGACAGTCTTCTTAAGGATACACTCGTTCCTTGGGCTGATAAGCTTGAAAAACTTTTAGGGCGCTCTGTGCGCACGGCTCTTGGGAAAGCCACTGATGCTGATGAAGCAAAGACTAATATTAAAGCCATTAGGGACGTATTTGCAAGCTTCGGTGGTGACAGTTCACGTATGAAGGCTATTGAGGCTGGCTCAGGTAACATAGCAAATACTCAGGCAGGTACAGGTGAGTTTAAGTACACTAAAGGCTCTACTTGGGGTGACTTTTTGAAGGGTGGAGGCTACACTTGGCGTGCAAATATATTTACAGATAGCATAGGTGACACTGTGCAGGCTTGGGTGCCTAGCCGTAAGGATAACTTAGACTTTACCACTGAGGATGGCAAAGTCACTAATGCCTACTGGAACGGTATTGTGAAAGCTGCGACATACTACTCTGACGAACAGATAGCAGGACTTAAGTACTCTACCGACAGGGAAACAATGTCGCGTCTTAAGAAAATGTATGCTAGGCTCGAAGAGACAGGACTTTCAGGCTTCCTTGAAAATACTAAGTACGAAGATATGGATAAATACCTCATACGTGGTATTACAATGGGCCTATATGACTCAGACGACTGGGAAGCTAACTTTGAAGCTATGATTAACTCTGCCCTTCGTACAAGTCTTGATTCACCTGTTGACGATGAAATAGTTAAGATTTTGCGAGAGATTGCAGGTAACACAGCCGTAGCAAACCTTATGTATAATGACCCTGAGCTTATGACTATGTTCAGGAACAGGTACCCTGAGTTCTATGCCAATAGGATGATGGAGCAACTTCATTTTGGAACTGAAAGCAGTGACGCTGCGCAGAGATAGGAGGAATAAATGAGCGGCTTAATAGACCAAATTGCTAGCGAAGGCAGAAATATGGCTGCTAAAACAGGCCTAGGTGATAAGGCTGTTGCTGCACTAATAGGCTTAAATGCCGAGGCGTTAAACAACATTCTTACGGCATTACAGCAGCCTTCTCTCTGCTTTATACCTATTAAAAGTGAATCTCTCATTAAACGACGTACTGTAGATATTGGCACAACTATGCTTATCTCACAGGCAGACCAAAAGAAAGATTACCTTACAGATAATGCAGCTCCACGTCCACGTACTTGGACAGGAAGCGGTTACATATCCTCCCTGTCTCCTTTGCTTGAAAATGGTTTACTGCTAAAGCCTACAGTGCTTATGCAGGAAGCTGTATTAGATGCTGCATCAGAGTCACGTCAGGCAGTTAAGTTTAAGACCGATACGGGTGAGGTTGTAGATGTGCTTATTCAGGACTTACAGATTGCTTCTACACCTAAAGGGGCAGGGGTTAAACGTGTACAGTACACAGTACAGGAAGTTAAAGTACTTCAGAACTCTGTACTTCTTGGTGATATGCGCGAGGTTTTAGGAAGCACAGCCGTTGCTTCTCTCCCTGTACAGGCAATTAAGAACTTGGGTCGTAGTACGTTGCTCGGAGCAGGTGTAGCTGTGGCGTCTACAGCGCTGCTCAATATTAATTTTGCTGGTGACTACTGGGGTCAGCCGGAGTGGGCTAAAGTCTCTGAAGAGGCTGCCGAAGAGTCTAAGGATTGGATAACGGGCACTAAGGTTGAAGAGCCTGCAGAGTTGAATCCTTCGTCTAAGGCCTATGAAGTAAAAGTTAAGGAAGCTTGGGAGAAATACGGTATAGACCACGAAGACGTAGAGAAGACTGGTCTCATTCCTGTTACTAAAGATTTGCCTGTTGAGACAATTTTGCTAAATATTACTGGCACACCTGTACTGTACAAATATAGTACTTTTCGACTAGCAGATTTTCAGGGGTTTGAAGTCGAACAACCTCAGAAAGATAATACAACTTCAGTGGAGGACGAAGATTTAGAAGTTCTTGAAGAAAAGGATGCTCGCGGAGTTACGCTGCAACATTTGATAAGCGTTGAGAACGTTAACCTTATCTGCACGCTTACATTTGACGTAGATAAGTGCTCTAATACTTACGAAAAATGGATTTGTAACTTAGCTTATATCGCCTCTGATGACTCTGCTGAGGATGTACCCGATAGAAGCTTCCCAGTATATCCTAATACGCTTCACTTTGAAGGCGATAAGCTATATATTGTATCCATATCAAGTAAACTTTCAAGTATTGGTTTCACAGACTTGAGTGACGCATTTATAACTATAGGAGTGCCTCAAAATGAGTAAAACACTTTCTGACGTAGCACGTATGATGCGTGGGTCAAATGAAGACTTATTTGACAGATATATTAATATTCGTCTCAGCCGTGACAAACCTATGCCATCTACAGGATTTGCTACTTTCAGGGATACTTCTTTAAGTAAAGCGTGGGATGTACTTGAAGGTAATGTATCAATTAATGATTTAGATTTTCAAATAATATGTCCTCGTACAGGCCTAAAACCTAATATCACAGTGACAGGACAGTGGAATGTAAGTAATACAATTAATAATATTACTGTCACTATATATAATATGGACGCTAATATTGATACTATGGCCTATAACTTTGCAGAGATTGATGTAGGGTATTACAATAGTGGTGTGCACGTATCATTCATAGGGCAGATAACAAACTGCTATATGGCGAAGCCTAACCCTAACGGAGAACTTGTAATAACAGTTACTTGTGCGGACGTACAGGATTTATATGCACAAGGAGATTTTGAAGTGCAGTTTGACTTAGATAAAGTAGACACTGCGACCCTTATAAATACTTGTGTAAATGCTATGTGTGCTAAATACCCGGAGTTAAGGCAGTACTGTGCAGACGTTACGTCTACGTTACCTGTGGAATGGAGCTTGCAAGATTTTACGGTCGGAAAGGGTACAAGACATTTTAGAAGTTGTATGGAATGCCTTAACTGGCTCAATTCTCTGTTTGCTACCTTTACTGTAGGAACCAGCTATGCCTCATCAGGCACTAATAAGGTACCTACAACAGCTCAAAGTCTTGATAAGGCACTGGCTCCGCTTAAGCTTGGGTTTGATGAAGGAAGTAATTTAAGAGCAAGATGCTCATACAGTGAGGCTACACCAATGAGCATTAAAGCGCTGTATGCAATTGGGTCTGCAACACTTACTTCTGAAAACGCAACATTGGTAGCACCTTTCAATCCGGGTATTCTTCCGGGGGAGGTTATAGCTGTTGATGCTCGGTATTTCAGAACAAGAGTAAACATAGATTCTGTACGTGACAGGTACAAAAATATGAGTGCCTTATGGAATGTCATTCAAACGCAGTTTGCGTTCTCAACGCATTCTGTAAATACTATGACACTTTTATTAAATAACATTAAGAATAAGGTTGAGGCTAAGGCAGGTTGATATGGGTGGAAATGCTATAAACACAATGATGGCACATCAGGCAAGAGCTGGAAACGACGCTATTTACTTTCGAGAGCTTGTTGAGAGTTATACATTTGTGACATACGGTAAAGTTACGTCTTACTCTGACGGACGTGTAGATGTTGCCTGTGGAAGCCTCAACTTTACAAATGTTGAGGTGCTGGTGCTTGGAGTAGACGGCTGGGGTATTAAACCTGTTCCTGCTGAAGGAGACCGCGTACTTCTCATAGGCTCTCAGTCTCCGATTGTGGATATAGAGTCTTTTGAGGCTACAGGCACAATGCCTCCGTATGATGAGTCAGGGCTTAAGGCTATCCCTGTCTGTGACGCTTCTTCTGCTTCTCAGCTCATTACAGTCGAGAAGGGAAAGATTCAGATTACAGGGGATACCAAGCTGACCATAAACTCTGACGGTATTGACCTTGAGGATAAGAACGGAAACACATTTGTGAGTAACAATGCTGATGGTGTTGTAATCAACGGTAACCTTCAGATAAAGAGGAGCTAGTATGGGAAAAGAACTAGCTGTCCAAGGCTGCACATTTAAGATTTCGTCTACTATGGGGGAGATAACTGCCACCAGTCTTGAGGCTACTAATCAACCGTCACAAGACATATTGCACAACAATAAAGGAGTGTACTTTGATAAAATCACTGTGGCTATAAGCGCTGCAAAGATATCAGCGGCAGTTGCAGGCACAACAGGCACAGGAGTGCTAGAGTCAGGCTCACTTGATATTTCAGGTACAGGAGATAATATAATGGAGAACAGTAAAAAGGTAGTCCTTAAAGGCGATAAAGGTACTAAGACTATTGATTTTACGTTTACAACAACATCTACGCCACCGTCTACTACACCTGTTCCTGTTCCTGTTACTATAGAGGTTGATAACCCGGGGCAGGATAAGGTAATTGCTTTATAGCACAGTGTGTGCTATTATAGATAAGGAGGCCATATGGAACTTTTGCTTGTAAATAATACAAGACCCGCAGATACTGACGAGGACAGATGGAACTGGGACATTGACGTCAAAGACGGAATTGCTGTCTCTGTTCCTGAGAACGCAGAAGAAGACCAAGCTGCCTCTGTTGTTGCCTATCTTGAAAAGGATACTATTCCACTGTTACCTGACAAAGGCGTTGACTGGCCTAAATATCTGAACAAGCAGGTTTCTCTTGCTGAAATCGATACACAGATTAGAGAGAACCTTAAAACATATCTTGACACTTTGCTTTACTCCCCTGTATATATGGCAGACCAAGGTAAGCTTGTACTCAGGATGACTAAAATCATAATCAATACAGGAGCTTAAAATGATAGAACTTGACGGAAGAAGTTACGTTGTAAATACACCTACAGACAATGCTTTCGCTCTCCTAGAGTATGTCAATCAGTTTATGGTTGACAACGATGTGAAGAACAGCAAGGGCGAGGTCGTACAGTTTAAGATTTCTCTTGCCTCTCCTATATGGCTCATCATACTTGGAGTAGGCTACTTGGCAACAGTCTGTCAGAAAATTATGTACGCCGTAGGGCAGGCTTTCAGTATTGCAGACTGCTCTGAACAGCAGGTTTTGAGTCTTGCAAAGATTGCACGTCTATCGCGTCAGGAAGGTTCATATACAACTGTTCCCTGTACAGCTACTGCCAGCGGTGGTGTCTGTCACATTACCACAGACCTTGAAGCTAAAGTAACTTACGAAGGCGAAGAATATACTTTTAAGCCTATTTACGATGTCGATATTCCAAACGGTACCAGTGCTGAAGTTATCCTTATCTGTACGGTCACAGGCCCTGTTTATTTTGAGACAGGAGCCATTACAGGCTTTGAATCTGACCCGGAAAATCTTGATACATTTATTTCCTCTGCTCCTCAGCCGGGAAGTGGCAGGGAAAGTATTGCCAACCTTCGTACACGCCTTATGACAAATGAGGCAATTTCACCTCTTGCCGGGGCTTCGCAGGGGCTTAATGCTCTGGACGGAGTTACGCGTGCCGTAGTTCTTTATAATCCTAACTATGATTCTGATATGATTCTAGGCGGTAAATCTGTGCCGCCTAAAAAGGCCGTCATATTCATTCAGGGGTACTCAACTGAGATTGCCAAAGAATATTATAAACATATGGCAGCTCAGACTTACAACGACGGTACGGCACGTTCTCAAGGTTACACTATGGCTAACGGTCAGAACTTTACCCTGTTCTATTATACACCTATTGCTATCAACCTTTATGTACGTGTAAAAATAAATAAGCTTGTGACTATCGAACGTAAGGACGAGATTAAAGCTGCAATTCAAAAGCTGTCTAACTCAAGACCTATTGGTACAGATTATACGACAGCTTACATAATTGACTCAATTAATGCTAACCTCCTGTATCAGGAAGTTACAGGAGTTGAGATTTCAGAAAACGGTACAGACTGGAGTGATACAACAGACTTTAATGAAGGAAACATCGGTCTTCTCGCAGCAGCACGTATTGAGGTCATTGACCCTAGTGAGCCCGCATAGGAGGCAATATGGCAGTAGAATATCTTGAACCAGATAGACACTATATGGCCCGTCAGTTTAACGGCCCTATTATCTCTGCCTTCTTTAGGGCAGTTTATAACTTCTTCCATATTTATATGGATGAGCACATAAGATATTTTAAGACTTTAAGTATCGAGACAGCAGATACACAGCACCTGAAGTTCATAGGAAACCTTATGGGCCTTCAGTTGTTTCAGCTGTTCACAGATGCTTCAGGTAACAAGTATCTCGTGTATGAAGACAGCTCTTTTGATACAGAAGAGTTTGCATTTAATAACGGCTGGAGCAGTGACTACCATGAATATCAGAGTGGCGACGGTGTATTCGGTACAGGCGACGAAACAGGATTTCCTGTTCAGCTTACCGATGCACAGTACAGGGAGATACTCGAAGCACTGAGTACTATCCGCTCTGCTTCCGTTGACTCTATTCTTGCTGTTGACACATTAGCTCATGCACTGATTGGCTCTTCTGACTATAACATCAGCTACAATGCCGGATACCCGGACGTTGTAAATGTAGTTCTTGGGCCGTCAGTATCTCTGCGCTACACAGCCGTATTGCAGGGAATGTTTGATAAACTTTTTGACGGTGCTACGATTTCGATGCTCGTCACACACATTTACTAGGAGGAATTATGATACCAAGTTTAACGCAGGAATCAATTGACCAGTATGCTTCAAACGCACTCACAATACAGAAGCCTGAGGGCACTGACTACTCTCAGGGTGCTCACGTAAACCGTACCATCCCTGCTAAATGGTGGAACTGGCTCTTCTCTGCTGTTACAAAAAGAATACAGCAGTCTCGTGCAGATGCTGTAAATATGCTCACTGAGCTTAATAACGTAATCACAGACGCAGATATGCAGCCTTCAAGTGCCACTAGTAATCAGCTTTCACAGGCTGTAAATATTCACGCACAGAGACAGATTGACGAGTATATTGCAGCAGAAAAAACACAAGCCATCAGCTTATGGAAGCCTTGGGGAACTATTTATCTGAATGGTACTGCCGTTAATGCTTCTGAGGCAGCCGTTAGGAACATACGTAAGGTAAGTGGGCTGTATCTTGCAACTGTTAGCCGAGCTGACTCACCTGTAACTTTCGCACAGGGTGTGTACTCAAGTACAGACTTGATTCATTGGTATTTAGCTGGTGACCCTAACTTTGATTCGTGGGGCTGCGTACACCTGAGAGGAGTGTGGATTTTAGTCGGTGGAGGCCCTTCGACTGATGACGGTCTTTATGTTTCCAAAAACGGTATCGTTTGGGAGTATATGCGCTACAGTGATATATTCCCAAATGTTCCTGCTAATCATTATGTGCGTAATGACGGATGCTGTATAGGTGTCCTTGAAAATGAAGTGTATCTGGTTATGCACTATTCACAGTATCCGGCCTATTCACCTGCTCCTGACGGTGTAATTGAACACGGAATTGCACTGCTTACAACAACAGCAATTATAGCAGTCTCATCGAGCATTACTTGGGATGTTGTAAAGGGAGTAGACGTAGATGTTAAGATACCTATAAGTCGTTATGGGTTCAATGATGCTGTACAGGATATTGTGCGCCTTTCAAGTAACACTATTGCAGTCGGTGCTGCTGTAATAGATACTACTACGGCTGACCTTACGCTCTACGCAGACAACATAGTTCCGTTGACGGATGCACAGAAGGAGCGTATTGGTGTAGACCTCAGGTATGAATCCACTTCATATAATAGAGTTTTAACAGCCACTGTTATCAGACTCAGAGACAATGGAAATATCAGTGCTGCTACGGTAAATAATGTCGTAACATACCGTTTTACAAATGGCAGCTACACTAATCTTTCAAGACACAATGACTGGATTGTGGACTTGCAGAGCTATGTGCTTAATCCTGAGCTTGACGTGCTGTTACTGTGCGACAGCTATGAAGATACGGATGTAATTACTAAGTTTAGCTACGATGGAGTTAATGCTGTAGATTTCCCTACAAGCTTTATCTACGGTACTATTGAACCTATTCTTTCACATGTGCGAAGTGTCTGCAAAATGAATGGTTACTACTATCTGGTAACAACTGGTGCCACTGACCCAAATGTTGTAGGATTATTCAAGACCACGCTGCTTACTGATTACCCTACAGATTATGAGTATCTGGGCCCAGTGCCAAAGTATTCGACTGCACAAACCTCATCCCTCTATAACAAGCTTACACCTGTAAGGTATAAAAACTGGCTTGTAATAGACAAGTTCTTTACGCGTGATGAAGGTCGTAACTGGCTTACAGGCCATTTAGACAACAATGCACAGACTGCTTGGTGTTCACCAGCCGTACAGATTGAGCAGAACACTATCTATGGTGTAGAGGAGAGCGGGCTTAGCTACTTAGGTCGAGATGCCCGCATCTACAATATGCCAATCAGTTTACGTGCTAATTATGTGTCTCGGCTGAACATAAACTACGTCAGTGGCCATACACTATACTTGCAGTAGGAGGAAAATATGAATCCAAGCTTAGAACAGGATAACTTCCCGGAGGCAGGACAAGAGCCTACGGTATTCTCTTCTGACCCTGCAGGTGTGAAGGAAAAACCTTCCACTGCACTGTATAGGGCAGGAGTTGAGGTAAACTATACTTCTCCTGCCAAGTGGTGGAACTGGCTGTTTAACCATATTTCTAACTGGTTGAAAGTCAGTAAAGAAGACAGGACGAGTATCAAGGCTGAGTTGCTGGGTGTGCTCTCTGCTGGAAGTATTGTACCAAATGCTGACGCTACCAATCAGCTGAATAAGGCTGTGCAAAAAATTGCATACGATACTTGTGCTACGCACGATGCTGACGGAAATGCACCTTACGTTGAGGGGTATACTTTATATCTTCCTGAGACAGAACTGTTGTAATCGGGCCGTTTATGGCTTATAATAATTTTGGAGGTTAATATGGCACTTAAACTGTTGAATAGCTATCAGGCTACATACGAAGGTGGCACTACAGCTATGTGTGATGCACAGACTATGGAAGAGGCTGCAAAAGTTCTTTCAGACTCTATTGAGCCTAATGTCTTGCAGAAAATACGTGCAGGGGTAAAGGTACTTGTTCCTGACCCTGCTCTTGCTTTTAAGACAGAGGTTACAGACTCTGTTGCCTATGCCGCAGGCTGTAGGGCATATCCTGCAAACGGTGGTCAGGTGAAGGCCGGAGACACTGTATTCCTTTCTGCTGTAGCTGTAGACGGCTATAACTTTACAGGTTGGTATCAGGGAGAAACTAAGCTCTCTGATGATGCGGAAACTGCTGTTGTTGTAGAGTCTGCTTCTCCTGTTCCTGCTGTCATTGTGTACGAAGCTCACTTCGAAGCAATCTAAGTAGACCACCTGCTGACGGTAGCAGGTGAAGGAGCAGATTATGAAAGACGATGAAGTATTACACGGACAGAGTGATAATTCCTTATTAATAGAGGTTGTGAAGAGCATCGCAGTCCTCACATCTAAGTTTGACAGCTTTGAGAAGCTCAGGAGCGAGGACAACGTGGAACTTAAAGCTAGTATTGAAAAAGTAGACCACAAGGTAGACGGGCTTGACATTAAGCTCGAAAAAATGAAAGAAACAAATGACAAGAAAATCAATGAGCTGAGGGATACCTACGATGCTAAAATCAACGAGCTCCAGAAAGCTCCACTAAAGGATAAGGCCGATAAGTTTGAGGCTATCTCGAAGCTTGTAGTTGAGACAATCATCGCAGCCTGTCTCGTAGTAATTCTTGTTAAAATCGGGCTTAAATAAAAAAGGAGGACGGCACATATGGAAGAGTTTTTTGGATTTACAAAACAGATTGTGTCAGTTGTAGGCACTGTAGAGATGTTCAAGAACTTTGACAAGAAAAAGAAAGTTCCCGGATTTGTATGGGTTATCCTTACGGTAGTTTTCGGAACTCTTTCTGTTTTGCCCTTTATTCCCGAGTGGATACTAGACGCAGCTCTTGTAGTATCTGTCTCTACCCTGTTCTATGATGTAATCTTACAGAACATTAAGAAGCTGATACGCAGAAAGTTTGGAGGAGATAATGAATGAAACGCTTATTACTGTGCTTGGTGTTAGTGCTTGCTGGGTCTGTGCAATTGTTCTGTTCTGCACAGCTAAATCCCGCTCAGGTAGAAGAACTGAGTCAGATAGTGAGCGAATTGAACGAGATTGTGGACGAGCAGCAGACGATAATCGAGAACTCGCAGAACAGGAACGAAGAGCTGGAGAAATTATCCGAGAGCAAGCAGAAGACAATCGAAGAGCAGGCGAAAACAATAGAAGAGCTGCAGAACTTATCCAAAGAGCAGAAGAGATTCTCTCTAAAGGAAACGATTAGGGACACTGTTCTGCTTGTGCTCGCTTTTCTGTCCGGCTGTGCTGTCGGGGTACTGTTCTTATAGGAGACTGAAATGAAATACTTACACTCTACAAATGCGGGTGGTTTAGACTACGGCTATAACAGCCCCGGAGCTTTTATTGGCAGTTGTGACACTCCTGCAGGTACGGAAGTAAAAGTCTGTACCTTTGATGATGATTTTGAGCTTATTAAAGGAGATATGATTGCCATTAAGTTTACCTATGCCAATACCTATGGTGATGGCAGTACACTGTATCCTAAAATCAGTATTGGTGGTCACAATTATCCTTTGAAGCTTCTTGTTGGAGCATACGCTGCTTCAGGTGCTTGGGCTGACGGGCAGACAGTCATTATGCTGTTTGACGGTGAATCTATGCTTAAAGTTATTTAGGAGAGAGTATGACACTTGAAAAATTTCTGACTGCCTACTGTGGTAAACAGGTAGACTATGACAAAGCTTTTGGGGCACAGTGTGTAGACCTGTTCCGTCAGTACTGCAAAGACGTGCTGGGTATACCACACACAGGCGCTTGCGCTTCCAGCGGAGGTGCTAAAGACCTCTATCTTGATTACAGCAAAATGCCTTTAGAAAAAAAGTATTTTGTAAAACTCTCAAAGAGTTCCGCACCTGCCTATGGCTATGTAGCCGTATGGGACTCTACGCCTACTAACAGCTACGGTCACGTAGCAATAGTAATCTGTAAGCTGTCTAACTCCTCTCTGCTTGTGTTTGAGCAGAACGGGATTACTAAAGACGGTGCTAAGTTTGTAGAGCGCAAAATGGAAAATCTTTTAGGATACCTTAAGTTCAAAGGAGTCTGATATGAATAAATATGAATACCTTGTAGTTACGGCAGACGGACAGTCACACCGTATTGTTGCTGACAGCATTAAAGGAGTTTTATCTGCTGTAGACGAAGAGAAAACTCCTATAGTGAACATCTTCCGTAATGTTTCAATTTCAGAAGGAACAGTCTCAGAGCCTGCAACAGTTAGTGCCAAGGTCACTCCTCCTGTAGCCTATGCCACAGGATGTCGTGCTTTCCCTATCATTCCTGTGAACACAACGCAGGGAAAAGCCGTAGTCCTCAGTGCCGTTGAAGCAAACGGATGGAAGTTTGCAGGATGGTACACGCCTGACGGAGGAGTCATTTCTGTAGAACTGCAGGCCACAGTGCTTGTCAAGAAAGCAGGAGAAACTGTCTACGAAGCGCGTTTCCACCCTGCAGTTTAAGCTTGACACAATTACTGTGTAGCTGTACAGTATAATTACAGAAACAACCTTGTTTCTTGAAGACACTCTTTCTTCGAGCCCCTGTGTGTGCAGGGGCTCGTTTGTTTAGATGCTATCTAACATAGTCAAGCAGCTTTTGCCTCTATCTGCAAACATATGCACTAGGCACAGGTTATGCTCAGCATTAAAGTCATCAAGGCAGATGGCTCGAACCCCGTGAATATCTAAGCACTTTGTAGTCTTGTGTAGCTCTCTGTAAAGACTAAACACAGCCTGTGTTTTACCACACAATCTTGTAGCCTCACGCATAATCACAGTCTGATAGGCATAAGTCTTTCCGGCATAATTGATAAGATAATCTGCACAATTATACAGGTAAAACTCATAGTACACTGCATCCTTACGTCTTTTTCTTTCCTCAGGCATCTTTATCCTCCTTTCGTTTTTCTGCCAAATATACTGCACAGGACAGTGCAAACGGAGCTATGATGTCAAAAAACATAGCCGGAACTGCCTGCATAAAAAGTCTCAGCGTTTTAGGCTGAATCTTTATAAATCCTGACAGGAATGTAAACACATCCTCTTTCTGCTCCGTTACTCTTCCTGCTACTTGTGGTTTAGAAGCAATCAGAGAGTTGAGTTCACTTCGAGCCTGCTTCACGCTAGTGCTATTCTCACTAATCTGAGACATAAGCTCGTCGTATCTTTTCCAGCTGCGGTTTTTCCACCACTCAGCCTCTTCTTTAAGTCTTGCCTGCTCGGCCACAAGCTCGTCAAGTTCTTCAGTCTTAAGCTCCACTTGCCTGTTGTATGAAGCAAGCTCCTCACTATTTTCTACAGTCTCAAGCTTTTCCTCTGTCTCTACCTTAGACCAAGATGTGTAGTTTACAGTCAAGGTAGAAAGCATTGAATAGGTAATAACCATAACGCCAAGCAGAAGGAAAACGACTGAAAATCCGCGGACAAATCCTTTTTCCTGCCAGAACCATCTTGCAGCCGTAAACGCTGTTGACGAAAACAATACCATTACGGTTCCTGTTATTATGCCTACAAACAAAGGTCGCCCAAACAATTGTAGTGTCTTTGTTGAGTGATATGCTGACATACAGGCGCTCATAATTCCCGTGATACTCATTACAAGCAGTATTATCATAACTACGGAAGCTTTCTTCTGAACCTTCGGTTTTTGTAGCTTTACTACAGGCTCAGGCTTTTTAGCTGGAACATTTTCCGCTTTACGCTGAAAGTGACGCAATATTCCCGTAGTCAAAGCGTACTTATAGTCAAAGCGGTAACGGTCTTCACGCTCAGAAAGTTCCTGCATTAAGGCTCCGGCCTCTTCCTTTGACATCATAGTCGACTGTGCAAACTCAGAAGGAGTAAGCAGTAGCCCTGACTCCATTATAATTTTATTCTTACCTTCAATATATTTTTCCCCTGTTACAGGATGAACTTTTTCTGTAATCAAAATACCACCTCTTCGTTGTCGTCTGTTTCTTCTGTTTTCTGTTCAATCTCTTTACGTACTATATATTCCATAGCCGAAAGCCAGTGACTAAAGTCTTCATAGTAGCCTTTCTTGTGACTCTTTATGGCATTAAACACAAAGATGTCTTCTTCAGGAACTCCGTCAGCCATAAGCTCTGCCTTAAAGTCTTCCATAATGTTTTTAGGAGTTATAATAAGTGTCGGCTTACCTTTTCCTAGTGCTGTCTGAGAAGCAATCAAACTCTTTCCTGTCCCACAGGCAGCGTTTACCATTGTGTACGGACGCCCTATCGAACGCTCGATTATTCCTTTCTGATACTCGTAAGGCTTTCTCATACTGTCTCCTTCAGCTCAAATATTTCCCTGCTGTTTGTTTCGCTTATAAGGTCGTCACCAAGGTCAAGGGCAGAATAGATACGCTCTTCAACAGAACCCTCTACATAGAGTCTGTAGGCATACTTCATACGTGTTGTAACTCCACGAAGGAAACGTCTTCGGCTCTGATAGTCATACTCTACAGAAGAATTAGAACAGGCGTAGATTGTATAGTCGCAGTTTTTCATAAAGTTTACACCGTAGGCTGCTGACTGCTGATTGGCAATACAGATACGGTATCGTCCTTCCATAAAGCCCTCACGTGTGTCCTGCTTCTGCTTGTCGTTCTGCTGACCTGAAAAACAGCAGGTGGCAATTCCTGCATCATTCAAAGTCTGTGCCACAAGCTCCATAAAGTTTGTACGGCAAATCCATATAACTATCTGATGCTCCTCAGGGTCAATCTCTTCTACGAGTTCCATAAGTGCGTCGAGCTTCGGATTTTCCTTGAGAGGCTCGTAGGTAGCCTTAGGCTTTTTACACTGAGCGTGAAGCGGGCAGAGGTTATGGAGAATATTAGCTCCCTTGCCTTCTTCCTCGCAGGAAAGGCAGGAAGAGATAGGCTCGAAACCGTTACATACATCCATAAGGCGCTGTCCAAGCTCCATAGCAGCGCTTTTACCAAGTACAAGATTATCAGTAAATCCGAGCGTTACAAGCTGTGTATAAAGCTTTTTAGCGCTCTCTGAAAGCTTTACCTTACGGATGATAGGATGCTCGATATACTTTTCAAGAGCAGTGTCAAAGGCATCTTCACGGCTTACGATTTCTGTACAGTACTGATAGCGTTTCATAAGAGGCGAAATATCCTTAAAAGGCTTGTACTTCTTATGACAGATTATCCACCACAGATTTTCTACGGAAATGTTCAGCTCGCGTGAAACGCTGTTCATAGACAGAAGGAGTCTAGCTTTTCCGCCTATGGCCCACGCTCTTGAAAGTCTTGCCCTGATTCCGCACCAAGAATTGCGGTCGTCTTTTCCTGAGTGCTCAGGAAGAAGAACTCTCGCACCTCTTTGAGCATGAAGTGTCATCATAATACAGTAACGCTCAGCAAGGGCAAACATTCCTTCCGGGAAGGCTTCTCTATCAAGATACTGATATTGGTCTACCATATTTAATGGTGACTTACTTGTCAGTGTACCTGTAAGTGCCATACGCTCACCGTACTTTGAAAGAACTTTAATACAGCGTGTACGGGTTGATTTTTTATTTTCCGCTACAGGCATATTTGTCTTAATACGCGAACTCTCATCAAGTACGATAAACGGGTCAGGACAAACAGAGAGAAAAGACTGCACAATCTGCGGAAGGTCTTTTTCTGTAATCTGCTTCTGAGCCTTAAGCCCCGATGCTGAAAATGCTTCTGTATTTACGATAACAAACTTCTGTCCCATAGTTATATCTCCCTTACGTTCAGATATATTCCCTTAGGTGTGACCCTGCCAAACTCAAGGGCAGCTTGAGCCGCTCTCTGAGCACCAATGCAGTACACCTTTCTCTCCTGTGCATCCCACACTATAACCTGAATACGAAGCATAGGGTGCAGTTTATAAAACCTAGGCTGCGTAGGCTCGAACTTGAATACCCCGCCTTTTTCGGCTACTTTGGTTTCGAAGAACATAGCGTGTGATGTAGATGAGTCTATGCACAACAAGTCCGGGAAGCCCGGTTCTTTCTCTTCGTTCTCAATTTCAAAAACCTCACAAAAGTTCTGCTTGCGTAGGTAATTTATCCACGCAGTCTTGAACTCCTGTTCATTCTTAAAGTTATAGCCGAAAGCATCTATTGAAGTTTTACCCAAGTGCACGTCAACGTTCATAAAGTACTTCCATACCAAGCGTATCAGCTACCTGATACTCAAGCGTTGCGCCTTTGCTGCCTTCCCATCCACGAAGCATTAAAATACTTCTGCACTTCAAAAGCATCTTCAAATCCTGCCTCATATAGTCAGCATAAGTCGGCTTTCTTCTCTGCACTTCACATACAGCTTCAACGCCTACTGCTATGTCTACAGGAGAATAAATCTCCCTAAACCCGAGCCTTCTTAAAGCCACAACCGCAGCTACAAAAGGCTGTTTCCAGTCCTCTCCAAGTTTCTGAAGGGACGTGATAGGCCCCGATATATAAATCGGAGCCGTTTTGTCTGTTGATTTACTAACCTTTATCATGTCTTGAGTATAGCACGACTGATAATTATTGTCAATAATTATTGATAAAATTACGCAATATTTTCAGCATTTTCTTCAGCCTCGTCCTCGTCAATTTGGAAGCAGAATTGAGCAAAGGTAAGTCCGTCGTCCTCTTCTCTACTTGAGAAAGCTTTTACCTTCTTCTTAAAGTCAGAGAAAGTACCATTGTGAATAGCTGTATAAGCCTTTCTCACAAAGTCTTCACAGTCTCCAAAAGACTTTTCCCACTCAACACCGTCGGCCCAAGAAGTACCGATTTCAGGGCAGGAGATAATAGGAAGGTCACAGCCGGAAGTGTTTTCCATACAGTTACGGATTTCCATAGTTCTCTTAACTGCTTTCTCTACGTCTGTACAGTCAATGTCAAAGTCGTCTTCATCGTGAACAGTGATAGCCATTTCATCAATGGTAGTCTGCTCAATTTCCCAATTATGCTTCATACCTGCGAATACTGCTACGGTTGCAAGCTTAGTCATATCAGAGGCAGAACCCTGAATAAGATAGTTCATAAACTTGTAGGCGTCTTTATCTTTGCCCGGTCGCATATGAACTCTTCTTCCTACAAGAGTCTTGATGTATCTTCGCTTAATAACAACGTCCTGAACCTGCTCCATAAGTTCAAACAGCCAAGGGGCAGCTTCAGATACCTTCTTATAGAGGTCTTCGGCAAACTCCTGCGTCCATCCGAACTGGGTCATCATTCTAGGGATTTGCATACCGTAGCCTACACCGAAGCGGAGGCTCTTGGCATACTTTCTTCCTGCCTTCTTACCGTGCTGCTCTGCAAGTCCTGACACTTCCGTAACATAAGAGTGCTCGTCCAAGAAAGGGTCGTCTCTGTACATCTGACGAATACGCTCACCGTTCTTTCCCGGAGCAAAATGTGCAGCGAGGCGGTTCTCCTGAGCAGAATAGTCAAACTTTACAAAAGCGTGTCCCTTCTCTGCTATAAAGCACTCTCGGCACATCTTGGCAAGGTCTACAGCGTGGTCTGTCTTTTCAAAGAGTACAGTCTTAGAAGGAACCTGCTGAAGGTTTGGAGTAGTGGCCGAAAGTCGTCCTGTCTGTCTTGCTCCGACAATATTGAAAGTACAACATAAGCGGTAGTCTACAGCACCCTCGGCTATGAATTCTCCTTTGTCGTCAAAGGCAGGGGAACGAGAACCGTCAGGGTATACGGCTACGATAAAACGTCCGAACTTCGGGCCGAGGAACTTGTCCACAATGTTCTTAGCCTGCTTATACTGAACGAGGTCTGCTACAATCTGATAGCTTCCTGCGAACTCTGTATAGAACGCTTTGTTAATGCAGGGATTACAGGATACTTCATATCCCATAGCACTAATCTGTGCTGTTGTGCGCTCTGCATAACGCTTCGGTACAAACAGAACAAGACGCTTACGCCGCTCGCTGTCCTTTACTATCTGAAGTCCGCCGAACACGTCCTTGAGAGCTTTCTTCTGCCTCATAACCTCTTCATCATTGAAAAGGTCTGTAGCGTTCTTAAACTTTCTTCCTGCAACCTTCCATCCCTTAATGTTAATCTTACATCTGTAAGGAACATCAAATCTGTCCATCTGCTCAGCAAGCTGCTTTGGTGAGTTGATGTTTACCTCACCATAGTTACGGTCATAGTCAGACTTAAGCTGATTGTAAGGCTCTCCGGCCTTAGCACAGTTTTCCTGCCACTTAGCAAAATCAAACTTAGCTCCGCGCACCTTCATAAAGATAGTAACAGGAAGCATTTCCATGTTCATTTCAAAGGCACGCATTAAGCCCTGAGCTTCAAGGATAGGTTTCTGCTTTTCCCAAATACGCCAAGGCTGGTCAGCATCCGAGATTACATAGTCTCTTATTTCCTGTTTGTAGCCTCTGTCCCAAAGGTCTCCTAAGTGTTCACGGAAGTCTCCGTGTAAGCCAAGACGTTGACAGATACTTTCGAGAACACTCTTTCCCTTGTGCTCGTTCAGATACTTTAAGGCGAGACTGTCGAGGTCATATTTCTGATACTCGTCGATAAGACTCTCAACTACAGAAACATCAATGAAGTGACACTTTACGTCCTTAGGATTTATGTTATGCTTCAAAATAAGCCATACAGCATCATACTGAATGTTTGCACCGATGATTGT
>JAEIGA010003741.1_pt1 | contig 23692 bp, 34 predicted proteins | sample 9270691 | NCBI WGS metagenome assembly JAEIGA01 (sample SAMN17057246, study PRJNA624740) | gut metagenome | biome: biome; isolation source: fecal sample | host: Bos grunniens | place: China: Xizang | collected 2019 | reverse complement strand
CTTCAGCAATTCTTTGAATAGATTTTGCTTGAGTAATTTTGTTTACACCCATTCTTTTAGGTTTACGACCATTGAAACGACGGGTTTTTCTTCTTCCACCACGTCTTACTCTAGTTCTTACTAAAACAAATCCTTTTTTAGCTCTGTAACCTAAACTTCTAGCTCTGTCAAGTCTAGTTGGTCTTTCAATTCTTTGAGCTGCTTTTTCTCTTCTCCATTGAGGAGCTCTTTGCCACATGAGTTCACGTACGTAAGACTCATCTGGGTTTTTCCATGCGTCTCTAATATATTTATACATAATAACACCTATTGTTCAGCCACGAAGGCCACATCCATATGGGAACTTATCCCAAAAAAAGTTATTAGTACTGCTAAAAAATAACAGTAATAAACTATTTGTTTTATGTATTTATAAAGGTATCGTTGAAATGTAATTTTTCAAAGCAATATTAATAAGTGAGATAATTTTACATAGCGACTATCATATTTTAATATTAAATCATATATAGTAATTACTATGAAAATGCCTGATGAAATTGATTCAAAACTACTTGCACCCTGTGGAATTAACTGCATTAGCTGTGAAAAATATCAAAATCCATGTGCCGGATGTTTGATTAGTGATGACGGGAAAAGCAAGGCCAGCTTAAAGTGCAAGATTAAAGCCTGTTTTGATTCTAAGAATTTCAGCTATTGCGGACGCTGCAGCGAGTTTCCATGTCCTTTAATGAAAAAGCACTCCAAAAAATATGTCAAAAGGCATGATTTGAATACACTTGACAGTGCCAAAAGAATTAAGACTACAGGCATTGGGCGCATGATGAGCCAGGACCGTGAAAAATGGTTATGTCCCAATTGTGGAGGAGTTGTAAAATTCCAAACCAAAGCATGCAGCGAGTGCGGATTTACTATCGATTAGATTAAAAATATGATTAAATATATCTAAATTCAATCCGCAAATATAATTTTAAAAAAAGAGTCTATCAATTTAATGAGAGGCACTTTAAGAAATATTTCAAAAAAATAGTAATAGATAGATGAACAGAACAATTTCTATTCATCCAATAATTTTTTATTTAAGTCACGTGCAACCAGATAGTAATAAATGTAAAAGCCACACCATGAAACAGCTGCAAAAATGCATGCTATAATTATCCATTCGATGATAATTCCAATACCCAAATTGATTGGCATCCACTGAAGATAAATTGCAACAATGAATAATATTACCATCCCAATTCCCATCTGGAAAGCAACTTGAAGAGGGAATGCAATATCTTCCCTTTCATAAATAAGTCCGGTCAAGGAAAATCCCCAACCAACTACAATTGATCCTAAAAATGCATTGATAATAGTTTCACCAGTAAAAGAAGTGTTTTGAGGACCTCCCTGTAAAGACATCAAAACCATAATGAACATTACTATAAAACAACCAACGAAAGCACCCATTGCTAATCTTTTAATTAATTCTGTTTTCATTTTTCCACCTACAAATCCAAAGCATTCTTAAAGTCCGGCAAATATTTTCTTGAAATATTGTCTTTCAAACCGTTTTTAAGCTGTATAAACATCATCCCCTTTAGTGAAGGAGCAACTCTTTCAATTTTTCTCAAATTAACAATAGTTGTTTTAGATATTCTTACAAAATCATTATTCAAAGTTTCTTCAACCTGATATAATGGTTTTTTAATGAGATATTCCATATTTTCAGTGTATACTTTAACTTGTTTATCTTCAACTCTAAACATAAACACTTCACTAAATTCTAAAATAGCAATGTCTGATCCTTTTTTGACAACCAACATGTCATTGGAATCATCACTTTCAAGAATGGACATTGCTTTTGTTATATTGTCAGTCAATTCATTTGTGTGAATATCCGCATGAGGCTCTTCAATATCTTTTGATACAAATAGATTTACTTTCATGTTTTATTACCTTAATTTTTCCATTTCTTCCTGAATTTTGCGTTCTCTATAACTTTCATTATCAAAATTAACAAATACAAATGCTGTTAAAAAGTCTTTTAGCACTCCAATACCCCAGAAGAATAATGGAAATGCAACCCACCAAAATTCAGGAGTGAAATACCAATTTATAACAAATAACATTGCATTTACAATAATATAAGCAGCTAAATTTCTGTAAAATTTAATTTTATTATCCACACGTTTTTCTGCTCTAGATCTTAAATCGCTCATTTAATCACCCATTTTTGAAATTTCTTTTTGAATCATATTTTCTCTATAATTTGGACTTACAAGATCTTCGAATAAATATGCCTTAAAGAATTTTTTTAAAACACCAATTCCCCAGAAAAACATTACAAAGAACAATAACCAGAAACTTTGTAAAAAATATATGCTAATTATTGCTATTATAAAGTTTACAATCAAGTATTTATATAGATTTTCTTGAAATTCAATTTTTGCATCAACTCTTCTTTCAGCTTCTTCACGTAAATTCATTTTGTATCACCAAATAACTATTCGTTAATATAACTTAGTGAAAGACCATATAAATGGCTATTTAGTGATGTTTCTAAGATGCAAAAAATAGTTACTGAAATGCAAAAAACAGAAAATAAAAATAAAAATTGAAGTAGCTATAATACAGCTACCAAATAATATAAAATAGAAGTTACTGCAGGAACTGTTAAATTGTCAATTCCACCATAACTTAAAGCTTCACAGACAGTTGCAACAGCTGAAATAACTATAACATACACAATATTAAATTCAGGCATTGTACATCCAATTGAAGCGAAAACCATCCACACAAATACGCTCATTACTGTCGTAATGACAAACATTGTAAGTGAACCTTCAACGGATTTCTGACTGCCAAATACTGTATATTTTAGTTTACCGAATTTTTGACCAATTAAAGCTGCAAATCCGTCACCATAAACCATAGGCACAATAGCTAATGCCACAATCCAAATATAGAATTTAGGATCATTAGCCGGTGCAATTGTGGCAAATATTGCAATCAAAATTGTCCAAATACCCGCATAAAAGAACAGACCTAATGCATGACCTGATTCAGTTACACTATTCTTGATTTTAATTGGTGAGTAATCAGTTAAGAAGAATAATGCTATTGTAATCGGTAGTGTTAAAAACCAAACCATTACCCATGGATCTGAGAAGAATGGCATGGCAAAAATCATATTACCTACCATAATATGTAAAAATTTACGTGAAACTTCAGGTCTTGTCTTTAAAACCATTTCAGATACAAAGAAAATAATGGCTACATAAATATAAACAACGATTAATGCAAGAATATCTGAGAATATCATTATTTATCATACTCCCCGTATTCACAGCCAGCATTTTCGATTTTTACATGATCAATCAAAGTTCCATCTTTTTTGTATAATTTAATTTCACCCCAACCATTTCCGCCGTTCCATAAGCGGTTGTGTCTTTTTTGACCATCAGGAGCTTCATAATTGATAAACATCATTTCATCACGTTTACAGTATAAAACTAGTTCCAATTTGGAGTTTTTATTACTTGCATTAACATGCCAAGTATGAACTTCATCCCCTTCTTCGAAGTCAAAGTCTATCTTTACCATGTTCCAGAATCTTGCGAAGTTATATTCATACATGGTTCCTTCATAATAGAATCCTATAAGTAATTTACGAGGTATTGAAATTCCAAACGCTTTTGGTTTTCCTCCACCTGCTTCAAATGCAGAATTATTTAATTTTTTACCAGTGATGAGACTAGTTATATTACATGATGAAATCCACAGCCATGGTGATGTGAAGTCTCCTCCCCAGTTTTTATCAGCATACCCATATGATTTTTCAGGAATTACTTCATATTCTTCTCCATCTAACCATACAGTACCACTATATTCTGTTTTAATTCCTTCTGCATGCCAAAACATTTCAAAAGAGTTTAATTTTCTAAATAATGAGTTTGCACCATATCCTACATTAAATGCAATCTGTTTGTCAATGTCCAAATCCCACATCATATCTCCAGCATCAGACATGTATTCTGGGTGATTTTGTGCATCTTCTGCAGAAACTCTTGAAAATCCACTCATATGAGTTTCAGTTAGACTGCAGTCCCCTACACGAATATTCAATTCATCATCTGGACATTCAAAGTATTTCATTGAGTAGAAATTATGGATTTGTTTTGGATTTTTACCCCAAGTACCTGCTTTAACCATACAATATGATGGTTTTTTACCTGCCGCTTTGTTTTCCGGAAGTTGGCCTAAAGTAGGTTCTTCTTCAGCTAATGCCGGATTGCAAACAAAATATTCTATGAAAAATGGTTTTTCTTCACCAGTTTTTTTATTATACCCAGTAAAGGAATGCCACCACCAATCATAACCCTTTTTAGCAAGTGGTCCTTTGAGCATAAAATAATCTCTTTTCAAATCACTTTTATTCATACAACAATCCTCCAAAGATAAGATAATATAAAATTTGTAAAGGATATAATAAATAGTTATTGTAAAAACGAGTAAAAAATAAAAAAAATATGAATTATCATTTAAAATTCATTTCTTTTATGTTATCGCAAAAAGAAAACTTAAAGAATTAAGTTTCAAATTGTTTTCTAAAAATCATCATCTTCATCAATGCAATATACATCATAACCACAATTCGGACAATATTCCTCTCCTTCCTCAACCGGAAATCCGCATACCGGACAAATCAATTTTAAAACCTCTTTAAATATTGATTAAAATTAAACCTGCCAAACACACAATTATGCCCATTATCTGGTTTAGGGAAACATTTTCCCTGTAAAGGAAATAACCCACAAACAATAAAACACATGCAATCCCAATATTTACGACTACAGAAGCAGTACTTACAGTCCATCCGACACGAAAGACAAATACATATCCAACTTCAAGACCAATAATAGGTATTGCCAAAAGAATTGGTGTCCAGTTTATTTTAGACATTTCAGAAACTACATTTGATGGACCAACAGCATATGCAAAAATAATTGCCGAAATTATTGCCGCAACTACATAAGTAACCATCAAAGCACCAAAAGGATTCACATCCAAAGGCATTGATTTCATACAGATATTATAAAAAGTACTTGAAAGAATAACTATCAATATAGGCCAAATTAAATTCCAATTCAAAATCAATCACCTTCATCACTGTTAAATGAAAAAACAAATTTGATTAATAATATATATTGAACAGATTTATAAAATAATTTCTATTTCAAAACGGTCTGCAAAATAAAAAGGGTAAACATGAAAAAATCCTACAAACCTATATCAGGAATTCTTTCATTAGTGTTTTGAGCAGTCCAACCAGTACCAAAACTTGAATATAAGTTTTTAATTTGTGTCTTTTTAGAGTTAGATACAGAATACTTGAGTTTTACAATAAGGCTAGCCGTATTATAATTATTGAATTTATTGTATATGAAGTTCAAAGACACCCATTTGGTAGGAATGCCATGGCTTCCCTCATTATAACTTCCAGAAGGATTTCCAATTAAAACCTTTTTACCGTCTTTACTGATATCTAAAATTGTCACATAATGATCCCAGGTATGGAAAACTAAAGCGCAACCTCCCTTTTTAAGGGCATTGATTCCTTTTTGAAAAGAACTTTTATAGAAAAATTCACATTTAAAATTACATTTTTCTAAAGCTTTTTTGAGATTTTTAACATTAGATCCCGCTTGAGGAGTAGATTTTGCCAATACGGCAAACTGTTTTTCAGAAATATAACTCTTTAAAAATTGGCTGCACATACTGCAAGAGGTGGGGCCACAGGTATATCCGGTATTTTGGATATCCCGAACCTGGGAATAGGTATATGACTTGCCTTTAAGGGATACGGTGATTTTACTTGGCCAGTAGTTATTTTTATTTGCTTTAACCACTTTAGTATTTACTGCCCTTTCAATAACATTCCATTTTTCCCTTACAATAATATGATTTAGTTTAGGTTCTGATTCTGTTTTAAAGAATACGTATTTGCTTAACTTATTATATAAAAATAAAGTATAACTATCTCTATTAATAACGGCCAAATATTGATCTTTTAAAAGGCAGTATTTTGCATCAACATCAGCCATTACATAATTGCCAGGCATGACATCAATATCCGGACGCCCTTTATATAATGGAATTTTAGTATTTAAAGGATTTTTAGTGCTTCCCTTAACTCCGGTTACATTTTTTGTTGCACTGCAACCAATAATTGTATCAGAACCCTCGAAAGTAACGGAAACTACATAATTTTTAGCTTCTAAATTAGGTTTGAATACTAACATTCCTTCAGAATTAGTCTTTCTTGAAAACTTCTTTTTACCAATCGTGATTTTGATTGTCTTTTTAGAAATCGCCGATGAAGTTGTACTTTTTAGATAAACTCTCAAATAACCATCAGTTAACAGCTTATCATTGCCGATGACAACTGAAGTTGTTGCAGGAACTGTTAATGTAACAATTTTAGAGACTGCATTATAGTAATCATTTCCTGCAAATCCGATTTCGACATTGTATTTCGCATTTGGAGTCAAGGTGATTTTAAATTTGGCCTTACCATTATTATCGGTTATTTCAGAAAATGTGGTTTTATTAACTTTAAAAGTGACGATTTCACCAGTGATTAATTTTCCGTATTTGTCTTTTAGATTAACTTCGAAATATTTATTATAAAATACTGAGGTGGAAATTGGAGTTATTTTAGAATCTAATTTTAGGACATCAATATTAAAAGAATTAGAGACATTGGAGAACCTGTCATTTCCTTCAAATAGTACATTTAGAACATAGGAGTTTGGTTTTAATTTTAAATTTAAACTGGCTACGCCCTTATTATTTGTAACAAGAGAGTAAGTTTCATTATCAATGTTTGCAGTTAACTTCTGATTAGAAATGGAAGTGTTGTTTGAGTCTTTAAGAGTAATTCCAATTGACTTATTGGTATAGACCTTTGTTGTATTAATGGAAATAATCGGAATATCATTATCAACCTCTGTGGCCATTAGAGAGTTTTCATCCGATATTCCTGTAGAATTATCACTAGCAGATACAGCAGCAATAGTGAATAATGAAAAAACAATGCAAATTATTAGAAACTTGATTTTTTTATCCATAATACGCCTTCGTCAAATTTTTGCAACTTGCATGCTTAAAAACATTGATAGAAATTTTGTATAAAATAGTAAAATAAGACTAAAAAGTCTTATTTTTAAAATGTTAGTGTAGAAACAACAAGGGATTGTTTATCGTTAGTTAGTATTTTTGAGGATTATTTTCTTGCTTTTCCTACACGGCGAGCAATAACTAATTCACCAACTGAAATTAAGCCGGCAAAGAATTTTTCCAAACCGCCAGTTGCCCAAATAGCTTCTCCGAATGTTGCATTCATAATATTTGCTTCATATTCTTCAGGAGTAATTTTAACACCGGTTGTCTTTTGAGACACTAATGCGGATGCAGACATTAATTCTTCCCATGTTACGCCTTTTAGTTGGTTTTGCATTGCCTTATACAATTTCACTACCTTAATATCATAAAGTTCAGATAATAATTCAACAATGTCACATGCACGGACCATACCCACAATTTGATTATCATCATTTACAACAGGTACGGTAACAAATTTATTGTTTGCAGTTAAAATAACAGCTTTTCTTGCAGGATCATTTTCATGAACAGTTGCTACTTCCTCATAACCACTCATGATTTCTGAAATCTTTTCATTTCCTTCTCTTAATCCTCTTGTAATGTCGAATGAAGTTATCCAACCCACCAATTGTTTATTTTCATTTACAACCGGACAAGTAAAACGTCTGATCTCTTCCATTACTTTTGAAACTTCAATTACACTATCTTCGCAGTTTAAATATACGAATTCGTTATCCATTAATTCTTTTGCTCTCATAAACAACCCTCATTTTTATTCAATATCAACTCTTTTTAAAGCTCCTACAGGACAATGACGTGTACATTCAACACAACGTATACATTTATCGTTGTCAAGAACCACTTCACCATTTATTAATTCTATTGCTCTTGTCGGACAATTTTCTTCACATAAAAAACAATTTACACAGGCCTCATGATTTATATCAAGATTTCTGCTGTGAACAATCGGACCAATATATCTATCCAATTCAATTGCATCCTTATTATGTGAAATTTCAACACATGCACTACACCCAATACACATCTTTTCGTTGATATTTGGATATAAAGTATCTTCGGCCAAATCAATACCTAAATCCAAACCTTCAAAGAACTCTTTAAATTCTAAAGTAAACGCATTTGTTGGGCATAGGTTTACACAATCATCCCAATTATTATCCACAGAATAATTAATTGAAATATTGTTCATTCTAACTACTCTATGAGAACAGCTAACATTAGATAAGCCATATTCAATATAATCATGTTCTCCATCATTATTATAAATAACTGAATTGTCGATTAATTTAATTGCGGAAACCGGACAAGTTTGAACACATATTTCACACTTAACACATTTTTCAGTTATTTTAGCTATTCTAAATATATTAGCTGGTTCTATTGCACTAACAGGACATTCTCCAACACAAGTGTTGCATCTAACGCATCTTGGTGCAATAGCTATGATTTCTTCATTTGCACTGAAATCTTCCAATTCAAATTGGAAATCATCACCATCATCATCTAAATCAACAGATTTTAACAAAACTTCACGTTCTAAGTTTTTCATCTGTTTTTGAAACGTCACATTCATATTATTACCAACTAACTCTTTTAATTAAATTAATAAACTTGAATTTTTAAAAGAAATCCTCCAATTCTTTTAAAGATGGGAATTTCTCCATACCATATCCTTCAATAGCTCTACTAGCTACCCAATTTGCGATTTTGCATGATTTTTCCAAGTCATATCCTTTTAAATAGGAATATAAAAATCCACTATTAAAACTATCTCCTGCACCAGTTGTATCGACAACATTGCATTCATATGCATTGACTTGGCACTTTTCACTACCATTAACTGCATAAACTCCCTTTGAACCTTGCTTTACAACAATAGTTTCAATTCCCAAATCTAAGAAATTAATTACTAATTCATCAAGAGGAGCCTGATTATTATTGCACAACAGTCTCAATTCTGATTCGTTGATAAGCAGGATATTTGTCCTATCAAGAATCGGTTTTAACTCATCGAAACCTTTCTGAACATATAACATTCCAGGATCAAAACTCAAAATGGTTTCTCTGCTAATTTTTTCCAGCAGTTCTATTTGTGTATTAAATGAATCGCCGACAAATGATGTATAATGCATAATTTTACATCTCATAATGTTTAATGGATTAATTTCACCAATTTGGATTTCATCATTAACGCCGGGGTCAATGTAGAGACATCTCTCTCCATCTTTATCAACGAAACCCAAGCATTTTCCAGTAGATCCTGTATCTGAATAAATCAGATTATTGGTATATACTCCATTAATGGCCAGATTATATTCTATCAAATCACCATCTTCATCTTCAGCTATTTTTCCAATGATGGAGGTATCACGACCCAATCTTGCTAAACCTACAATGGTATTTGCCGCTGATCCTCCAGGAGTTTTTGTTTCACTTTTTATAAAGCTTTCTTCATCTGCTCCAACGATATTTTAAACAGAAAATAATTTATCCACATTTAAGGCTCCAAATCCAATTACTTCTGCATTTAAATCATTGTCTAATATTTCCATGTTAAAACCCTACTTTAAGATATCTAATAAATTTATATTTTTATCTCCGAGTTTACCATCAAAATTACCTGCAGAGATTTTTACTACTCCATCAAATTCCAAAGCAGCATCAATTCCTGCTTTAATAGCTTTATTCATTGCTTGTTCGCTGATTGCATTTATTACAATTTCAGGAATATAATTTACTCCTTCCGGAACTTTAGACTCATCGCCTAAAGATTCTTTTAGTGAAGGACAGTAAACATGATTTGTGGTCGGTCCGATTTCAGGGAAGTTTGTTTCAGGTTTTGAAGCGGCTGAACATACATCAAATGGAGTGGTGGCACCTTCAATATCCATTATTGCGTCAATTATTGCATCACCTGCATCCAATACTGCTTCTTGAGTTTCACATAAATACCAGAAGTTTCCTCCCATTATCCCGTCATTAATTCTGAATTTTTCTTCTATCTGAAAATCCGGAACCGCAATTGGAACATTTATCATTTTTCTTCCATATTCTTCAACTATCCATTCATATCCATCACCACAGTGACCTACAATGTCCATCATTTCAATGTATTCCTCATTATCACCGTCTGAATAGTCAAAGATACGTGTAAATGGCTTTACCAATACATCCTGGCGAAGCCTGTAAGATAGTTCAAATGCGAATTTTTCCACATCATCATCAGCTAACCAATATTGTACAACAGCACCAAATCTCCCATCTGGAGTTTGTGATTCATCTAAAAACCCTTCTACCCCACCTTCAACTCTTCCGATTACTGCACATGGAGTTGAAGTTGAATCATATGCTGCTTTTTTTACAATTTTTTCATTAGGTCCTGTTATCAAAGCCCTTACAAATTTTCCTTCAAAAGCTTCGAAAAATGTATCTTCTACTTTATCATAATTCATTTTCATTACCTTCTATAAATTAACCTAATCCTCCAATATCCTGACCTCTAATATTATTTCTCATGTATTTACTAGATTTTAAGATATCTTCATAATTTTCATCATTAATTATTTGAATAATTGGATAATCTTCACTACTGAAAACTTCAAAGAATTTTTCTTTTATTTCCAAATCGATTTCATATTGATTGAATAAATCATTTAAATCATCTGAACTGTTGTAATCATTGATAAATTTTAAAACTTTATTTTTATCAGAGTTGGCATAAACATCAGCAATCACTGCAGTTGTTACGGCACTTGGTGAGACAATTGCGATTTCCGCCACTTTTAAAGGATATTCGTTACCGTTGAATGATATGCTTATTCCGTCATTTTGTCTGGCGAATTGTAACGGTTCAACATCAGTGATGCTGTCTCCGATATACAACATATTGTTAATGTCAATGCTATCCCTTGAAATTATTTCATCTATGGCCAATTTCTTACCCTGGCCTCCAACAACTTCAATATCCTTAATTTTTTCATAAATTCCCATTTTAGGGATTTCAGAAAAGAAAATATCATCAAATAATTCATAATCCTCTGGATTTTTTAAAATTAAATCCTTAAATTCAGTGACTTTTTTGATTTCTTCTTCATTTAAACTTAAACCATCTACATCAACATTTGTGTAAAATGTATTCTCAAATGCAACATCCATATAATTAGAAACTGCTTCAATATATTGTCCATAACTAGTACTGACTATGTAAATATTCATAGCTTTCTTCAAGTAAGTTAAAAGGAATTTTGCATCATTAACTGAATAAATATTATTTTGTGAAAAATCAACCATGTCTTTATTTTTTAGACCCTCACAGACAAAAAAAGGCAAAATCAGTTTTAATGTATTGCCGGCTTTATAGTTTTCTTTTTTGACAATATCTGCAAGATAATCATCATACAAACTAAGGATTTTAAATAGTTCATCACCATTTTCAATGAATTTTGCTGATAGTTCGAAAGCATTATCATTTAATGTTAATGGCCCTTCACAATCTGTTATGAATGATTTTTCAAACATATATTCACCTAAAGTTAACTATCCTAATTGCATCAAGAGGACAAATTGCCTCACAGGTTCTGCAATAAATACATTTTTCACTGTCAAACTCGATTTTATCATCATTTAATGTTAATGCACCAACCGGACAATTCTTTGCACAAATTGTACATGCTTGACATTTTTCATCTGAAATTGAGAAATCACCAATTCTTTGATCATGCAAATAAGACCTTGCATAGTACAAATCAGTGTCTTTACTGTAGAAATAGTCATCATATGCTCCAATTGCATCAAATTGACATTGGCCAACACATTTTCCACAATATACACATTTATCTTCATTTATTTCCATTGGATTCGGACCGTCAAGCTTGATTGCACCTGTCGGACAAACATTATAACATTCACCACAGGCAACACATTTCTTTTGGTAAACTTCAATGTTCCTATCCATTAAATAAGATCCGAATAATTTTGTAAACTTGGATATTTCAATATGAGAATCTAAACTGATTTTGAGTTCCTTTTCCATCATGTCATTTACTTTGCATTCAATGAAATTCTCAAAGTTCTGGTCATTGAATTCCAAAGCAATGGATTTTGCGACCTTTTCAAGAACCTTATTCAGACTAATTAAATCAAGGGATAATTTCTTCATGTCATGGTCGGCAATTTCAGATACAATATCAAATGACTTTATTTCACTATACATCTTGTAAGCTTTCTTACGTGAGGAATATCTGATTGCGCCTGAAGGGCAGGAATGCATACACTCTTCACATCTTGCACAATAAGCCGGATTAATATAAGGCAGCTTGTTTGTTCTTGCAACATTGATTGCACCCATTGATGGGCAAACTCTGGTACATGTCATACATCCAATACATTTATCCTGGTTAACAACAATTGCCTTACCTCCTTTAACAGTTTTAGGAAGCAATTGACCATATTTAATTGCATCAGTAGGACATACTCTAAAACAGTATCCGCAACGTACACAAGTGTCTTTATCAATTGCACTATGAGGAACTTCACTACCATCAGCTACAATATGAATAGAACCGTTTTTACAGGCTTGAACACAGGCACCGCATGCCTTACATAATTTGGTATTGATGTTAGGAACATTTTCCTTAATAGGTGGATCCATATGCACATCAAGTGAAATTGCATCATAAGGACAAGCATTACGACATAATACACAACCGAAACAAGTATTTTTTAATTTAATGAGACCATCATCTTTATCCATATAAATTGCATCAATAGGACATGATTTTAGACATGGCTTATCGCTGCATTTTGCGCATTTAGTCTGATCAACCAAATAATCAACATCAACATATCTTAATGGTCTTGGTGTTTTAGTATAACTATCAATCATAACACTCACTCCATGAAAATATTCTCATTTAAATTAGATGCCTTAACAGTAGCATGAATAATCTCGTCATCTTCCATTGTGAACTTGGCAATGAAATATTTAATTACAGAGAATGGACATGTCTGGTAACAAATACTACAACGCAAACATCTATTTTTATCTCTTACTATCGTGTCTTCTACTTCATCAAATGAAATACATTTTGTAGGACAATCCGGAATACATAAGTGGCATTTTTTACAATTTGATTCATCCCAATCGATAATTCTAACTTTAAGCCTATTTACCGCATTGGATATTATTTCTAAAGCTATTTCATTATCCGGAATAATCTTTAGAGCATCATCCCAGATTTCTGATATCGGAATGTCATACTGCAATAGTTCATCAGTTTCAAGGGACCTTAAATCCTCTTCCTTATCATTAATATAATCTTCAAGATAATTTACGCATAAAAGAATTAAATCCTTTTGATCTTGTAGGTTTTCAACGAAAACTCCTTTCATAGCACCATTAACTGGACAAATATCAAGACAATCCCCACAAGAAATGCATTTAAGTTGGTCTACAACCAGATTTCCATCTTCAAGGCTTATTGCATCAACAGGACATTGCTTCATACATTTTTTACATTTAATGCATAGATAATCATCGACAATGTATTGTCTTTTAGATGGAATGATATTAAATTCAGGTAAAATTAAATGGTTTTCGCCACATCTTAAGGTTTTAGGGTCAGTCGGACAAACTTCTGCACAAAAACCGCAGCGAATACAGGCTCCTTGTGTAATTACCGGATAAGTTAACCCTTCACCTTCTTCTGAATCTACATCACGCACTAATTTAATTGCATTCGGTGATGGACAGGAAACAGTACAAGCGCCACAACCAATACAATACTCCTTGTGAACTTCAGGGAAATTTCTGAAACGTTCTGGCCTTTCTGAAATTTCAGGTTTGGAATGTGCATTGGCAAATGCATCTGTCCATGCTTTTCTTGCAAATTCATATACGTACCACATTAGAGATGACATCTTATTTCACCTCATAAAAGTCTTTAACTGAAGTTTTTCCAGCTTCATCAGTAATAGCTACCCGTTCAGCACAGGCAACACAAGGGTCGCATGATGCATAAGTGGATACTGCATCCGCAACTGTAGGAACATCACGAATCATGTATCTCGCACAGGCATCCATATTGGAAATACTAGGAGTCCTAATTGAAATATTCTTAATTAGATTTCCATTAGTTTCAATCATGTAAGTAACTTCACCACGAGGAGCTTCATTTTTTCTCATAGCATAACCAGATTTTATATTTGCAGGAGTACGAACTTCACCTTTAGGAATATTTTCAATAGCCTGTCTAACAAGACTAATTGATTCAGGTATTTCATCAAATCTGGTCATTGTCCTTGCATAATTATCTCCTTCGTTTCTTATAATTACATTAAAATCAAAGTGGTCATCATAAGTATAGTGACCTACACGGTAATCTTCTGTAATGCCTGAAGCTCTTCCAATAGGCCCAACAGCTCTTCCTTTTATTGCTTCTTTTTTAGACATATATCCTATACCTTTACATCTTAAAGCAAGTGCAGGACCTTCGGCGAATAAATTACGAGTTATTTCAAATCCTTCTTCAATTTTTTCTAGGTTTTTAAGAATAGGTTCGAAATGGCGTTCATCAGCATCCATTTTAACGCCCCCAACAACATTCCAACCCATATTAACTCTATTTCCGGTTAATAATTCAATGGAATCCATTGCATATTCCCTTAACTCTAAAACTTGCATAAATAAGGTTTCATGATCCATTGATTTGAAAAATGTTGAGTTTGCTAGAAAATGGCTTTGAATTCTATCCAATTCATTTGCAATAACTCTTAAAAATTGAGCTCTTACAGGAACATCAACATCAGAAATTGCTTCAATAGTTTCAGCGAATGTTTGTGTGTGTTCGTATGAACAGATACCACAGACCCTTTCTGAAAGATATATTCCTTTCTGCCAGGTTTTTCCTTCAATTATCTTTTCAATTCCCCTATGAACATAACCATATTCAATTTCTGCCTTAACTACCTTTTCACCTTCAGTTTGAAGTTTCAATCTGATAGGTTCCTTTAAAGCAGGGTGAATTGGACCAATAGGCACTATCATTGTTGCTCCCTCCCACGGTCAGCAATAGCTTGTGGTCCTACAGCCAAGATAGCTTCTAATATTTCATTAGGCCTTGGAGGACATCCAGGAATTTCTGCTGCAACTGGGATGAAATTAGATGCAGGTGCATTTACATGACCTCCTTCCTGATTAAACACATCACCAGATATCGGGCAGTTTCCTACTGCTACAGCTATTTTTGGTTCAGGAGCTTTATCATATATTCTTTTTAAATTAGTTTTCCATTGTTCGGTTACAGCACCGGTTAACAACAGAACATCAGCTTCACGAGGATTATTGTGAACGTATATACCATATTGCTCTAAATCGTATCTTGGAGATAATAATGCAACGCATTCAACATCACATCCATTACATCCTCCACAATTTACGATACAGACATGTATTGAGATTTTCCTCACAACATCCCTTATAGCGTCTAACATTGTACTCCCTCTTTAATTTTATGATTTAAATATAAATATGACTTAATATATTGCTTCTTTTTTTAATAATTCAAATAATTCTAATTGACCTTCTTTTAAGGCCTCTTCGTAAGATTTGCCGTTTTTGACTTCGTTAACTAATTTCATTTTCAATTGCTTTGCATCTTCAGGAGATATTACTTCCAAAGTGCCACTAAACCAGCATAATCTCAAATCTGCATTGAATTTCTGATATAAACAAATATCCATTGCAGATTCAAAGGTTCCGTGCATTGCTTCAAGAGTGCCCAAATCAAATAAATCAAAGAACACTTCCTCAAGCTCTTCAACAGTACAATCAAAATCTTTGGAAAGTGGAACTATTACATCTCTTTGCCATGCATAACTTTTTACAATCCTTGTTTGCATCAATCTTAATCTTTCTTTATCATCCATTCCAATCACATCATAGTGCCACATTTTAATATTCCATAAACGATTATTCCAATAATCAAACCTACAGCGGATTCTTTTCTACCGTATCCCGGCCTTTCTCCCATTACAAATCCTGCTAAAAGAAAACCAATAGCGGATAAAATAATGTTACCTGAATTAAATCCTAAAACCCAACCTACAATTGAAATTACAGCAAATGGAATGTTGAAATCAGTTACTGCAACAAACGGTTCACCATGTTGCTTATAACTGTAAAGCAAACCAAGAATTGATCCAACTGCAAATGTAAGTATGTAAATCATATAATCTAACATAATATCTCCTACATTGGTTTATAAAGCAATATAAATGAACAAATTATTGCCAATAATGTTATTATAAAACATAATTTCTCTATACTTTCAATCTTATGTGAAAAATTACCTTTAGCCATAAATGCGAATATTGCTAAAACAATTCCAACAATCACTATTGGAGCAAGAATAGTTGAATGCAGAATAGTTGCTAAAAGACCGACAACTATTATTCCAATAGCCACTAATGCGGTAAAGTAAACAATAATATCTTCACTATTCATGCTACCACTCCTGTAAATATCATTAATATTGTTCCAAAGAAGCAAATTGCTCCAATGGTAATTTGAGTCATAACTGAATGATTTGGAGAGAATATTGGTGTTGTAGCATTAATAAATGCAGTAATGAATGTAATTACAATCATTCCAATTAAATATCCGACCGCATCCAATGGACCAAAGAATATTGTTAAAAATACCCAAAGCATCACATACCATGCAATAGCTTCTGAGAAATTCATAAATCCTCTTAAAAAACCAAAGTGCTCTGTTTCAAATCCAGAAATTAAAACTTTGTCTTTTGTTATTGCAAATGGAGAGTATGGAGATTTGGTAATAATCAACATGAAAAACATTATTGCTGCAAGCGGAACTGTAAATACTAACGGACCGTGAACAGACTGGTAAGCGATTATTTCTCCGATATTCATTGTGCCAGTTATCAAATAAACAAATACGATGGCCGCAAATAACGGAAGTTCGGTTGCTGCTGAAAGAACAGCCCTTACACAACTTAATTTACCATATGGAGAACCTGAACTGGATCCGGAATTGTGTTCTACAATTTTATAGACCGCATAAACACCAAATAATATAAGTAATGAATCATGAGCCACAGGCCCTACAATAACACCCACAATCCAAATTAAAGCTAATATAAATACGATACCAATATAAAATACTTTTGAAACAGTATTTGGAATTGCAGTTTCTTTAAAGAAGAATTTTAAAGAGTGTATTAAATGTTGGACTATAGGTGGTCCCGGACGTTTTTGAACACGTGCCATAATTTTTCTATGCAAACCTAGAAGCAAGCTTCCTGCTAGAAATGCAATAATAACCTGAATTAAAATTTCTGCCATCAAATTCATAATACCACTCTAATACCCAGTAAATGGCTCCTTCACCCTTTCTTCTGCATCTTCAGGTTTTGGTTTAGCCATAGTTAATAAACCTAAAGATAAAATCCATAATGGAATACCAAAAATAGCTACAGCATAAACAATCCATGCTTCAAAGTCTATAACCAAGCAGGCAAGGATAGCTATTGTTGATAATGCCAATAATATAATGCATGTAATTTTTTGACTAACCATAATACCATCTACCACAATACCAATAATAAAATTTCAACAGCTCTTACAATAATGAACAATGAACTTAAGTGAATAATAACAATGAATGGAGACCCTGCAGTCCTGAACATTTCTGCCTTACTTGCGAAAAATGGGGCAACTCCGCTTTCACCTAAAATACCGATCAACATCAATACAGCACCGAAGACCACCATCGGACTTGCAGGCATTTGAGACAGAACCTCCAAGCTTAAAGTACCTGTGGCTGCAAGAATTATTGCTGCACCACCAAACAACGGTAAACTGCACATCATAGCGATTAAACCATAGTTAAATGCGGAATTCAATACAGTTGTTTGTTTTACGGCTGATACGATACCAATATTTAAAATACCCACTAAAGCCATGAATAATGTGAAGTTAAATAAATCTCCAGTTATCATTGCTCCTGCTGATGCAAGACCGCAGACAATGGACAGGAATCTTCTTTGCTTAAATTCTTTAGGACCTACTTTAACTTCAGTATTATTTAGATAATGCATAGTAGCCTCTATTTGAGTTTCAGGTTTACTTAAAGCAATCAAGACAGTGAAACCAAGTAAAACCGCAAAAAGGAACAAGTTAAATGGTGTAAGATATAATACAATGTCTCCAAGTGGAATTGTTCCAAGCAACTCTCCTCCAAGTGTAACAAAATCCATACTTATCACCTACTCCTTATCAAAATCCTCTCTCATAAGTAGTCCAATCAATCCTACTTTTGAAGCTACTTTTAATAGTAATCCACATGCCGCTAAGAATAAACTCAGTAACCAATATTGAGGCATTACGAAGAATAACAAAAATCCTATTATCCATAAACACCAAGCAATACCAGAAACTCCGGCAATACCATCTAACATCAAAACTGGAAGTCCTCTTGCTTTTTTAGATAATGCATAAAGGACAATTCCTCCACCGGCTACTGCCCCACCAGTAAAACCAGTCAAGAAAATACCATATCCGATTAAAACCAATGCAATAAAATTAGGAGCAGTATTTAAAATTTCCATATTCAAAGCAAATGACTGTGGAAACATTGAAGAAGATTTGGAAAGATTTCTTCTTGGATTTTGCTCTATTTTACGCATTTCTCGTGTAAGTAAAATTTCAGAAATAGCTAGTGTTTCTGCAAGTTCCACTACTAAACCAGGTAAAATCAATGCTTCTGCAAGGTCAGTTCCAACTGCAGATACGACAAAAATCATTGCAAGACCAATTAAATCAGTTAATATAAGAATGTGAACTTCCTCTCTTTTTAAGGCAATTGCCATTGATCCTATAAAACCAACAATCAATCCGGCATAGATTGCAGGCAAATACATTGATATAAAGGCTTCAGGAACATACGGAGGTATTAATACCATTAATTATCCCTCCTTAGTTGTTTTAATCTTGCCTTTTCATCATTTGCCTTAACTTCTCTAGCTACGTTTGCTGAATCTGAAATAGCTTTTTTAACATCTTCTTTTATTTCTTTTTGATCGTTTTTACGATTCATAGTATAATTAATAGATAACCATGATGCAATGATAAAGGACATCATCAATATGCTTGATTCCAATATAGTATCAAAACCTCTTGTATAGTACAATATTTCATCTATAAGTCCTCCTGGAGATGAATAAATTGATGTACCAAAGTAAGGTGAAATAGATGATACCCACTGTGCCAATGGTGACATATATCCTGTAATCATTCCCAAACTAGCTGCATTTTCCGGATATTGCGGATTAATTATTCCAGGTTGAGATAAAACTTCTCCACCCCTATCATAAGGAGCGATTGCTAATCCTTCATCGATTTGTTCTTGAGGAGCTGGTCTAACATAAATTTGATCCGGATTTAATGCCATAGGGACAATTAAACCTATAATTAATATTACTCCTAAAGAAAATGCAAATAAACGAGGAATATTTTTAGGGTCTGCCAGTTTATTCCATAAAACTCCAATCCTCATACGTCAGCCCCCATTTCTTCTAAACGAATAATTGCTCTAAATAAGATTAAAGTAATGATTACAGTAGTTGCAAGTAGAGTTAATAAAGCTAAAACATGATTGTAACACAATAACACCAGACAAACACCAATTGATGCCACTTCTGTATTAAATGTCCTGATAATAGGATCTTGTACTCCAGGACCCCATGCTGTAGCTAAACTTCCTACAATTGCTAGAAATATTCCAAAGTAAAAGAATAACGGAACACTAATCATTTATCTCACCACTTTCTAGCTTCTTTTTTCTAATATCATTAACTTTCACAATAGATAGGATAAATACTAATGTGGATAACGGACCTACAAGCGCTGCAAACATGGCTACATCCAAATATCTGAATAAAACAACTGCCAAAACAAATCCTGCATCAAGTATTGTAAACATTATCACTTTATCAAGTGGTTTTTTGAGAAATATAATACCAAATGCACCTATTACCATCAAAGCAATTGCAATTATTGAAACAAAATCCATTTTAGCTCACTCCAATAGTATTTCATCATCTAGTCTATTTAATGTGTATGCAATTGCATTAGCACTAATTGTAGAACAAATAAAGAATGCTGCTGCAACTACAAGAGCAAATGGAGTATTAATTATTAAAGCAATTAAAGCTGAAACTCCAAAACCTAAAACATTTAAATATAATAATCTTTCAGCCCTATTTCTGGTTATTAATGCTCTTAATGCAACAAATATGACTATAACTCCAATTATTTCAACATACATATTACCACACTCAAGCATGCCTATTGAATTTTTCCGCTATTTTGCCCAAAACAATTGAAGCCCTTTTATGGTCCAAACCTTGAACTGTCAATATTGCAATAACCATACCTACAATAAACATTTCAGGAGTAAAACCAACAAATGAACAGATGAAAATTATTATAGTAGTTGTTAGGCTTCCAACAGTTCCGGCATAACCTGGATCAGCACATAATCTATTTCCCATAAATACAAAAAATGCTGCCAGAATTCCACCGGGAATTCCTAAAAGCAGATATCCAATAGAAGCTATTAAAGTACCGGCAGACGCATCAGGAGAACATACAATGTTTCCTTGGAAAAATCCACCAGCAATATCTCCCCCTCTTTTTTCGACATTTTCACCAATTATCCTAGCTCCTTTTACACCAGGTTGCTCGGGAAGTCCGAAATATGTATCAACAATTACAAAATTCAACCAACATAGAATTGCAGCAATTATAATTCCAATTACTTCATTCATTATATATCCTCCCCCTCATCTCCATCTAAAGGCTTTGGAAATACAAAATCAAATAAATATTTCACAAATAATGCAGATAAAATACCAATAATAATAGCCAATACAATTCCATTATACATAAATGTGTAATTTAAAACTAAAAATATAGAAAAAATACCAATAGCTATTATCGGAGTCGGATATAATGCACTAACATCAAAAGAATACCTATATGGTTTGCTAGGCAATAATGGAAGTTTTAAAATTAATGCAACTACAATTGAAACAATAATAGTGACAATATATGCTAATAAAACATCAAATAAACTAATATTAACATTAGCAAGCCCATAAACATTACCATAAGAAGCAAAAAATATGGCATTATACAACAAATCAAACATATTATTAGACTCCTCTTAAATAATAAATATATTATATAAAAATATATAAATGTTGTTACTTAAAAGTAATATTAATAGCTTAAACATAATGAAAATTAAATTTGGTGTGTTAATGAAGAATAAAAATATCTTAATTACTGGAGGGCTTGGATTTATAGGTTCTCACATAGCTAATGAGTTATTAGACAACAATAAAGTTGTCATTCTTGATAATCTGTCCACTGGTAACCTTAATAATTTAAAAGACCCTAATCATAAAAATTTAAAAATCATTGAAGAGGATATATGTAATACTGATTTGGATGATTTAACATCAAATATTGATTACATTTTTCATCTTGCAGCAATGGCAAGTGTTCCACTGAGCATAGACAAACCTGTCGAATGCAGTGAAATAAACCTTAATGCCACCATTAAACTTTTAAAATCAGCTGTAGACAATAACGTTAAAAAAATCATATTTTCATCCTCATCCTCTGTTTACGGTCAGAATACGAATATGCCATTGAAAGAAACAGAACAACCAATGCCAATGTCCCCCTATGCTTCATCAAAAGCTAGTTGTGAGTTATATCTAAAATCATTCTATGACAGCTATGGTTTAAATTATGTTTCATTAAGATATTTCAATGTGTTTGGACCGGGACAGGATAAAAATTCACAATATGCCGCAGTAATACCAAATTTCATTAGCGCACTTTTAGAAGGAAAACAAGCGGAGATTTACGGAGACGGTGAGCAAACCAGAGATTTTATTTTTATAAACGATGTTGTCAGAGCAAACATCAATGCGGCCGAATCCGATTTTAATGGAATAATAAATATTGCATCAGGAAAAAAATTAAGTATAAATCAATTATATGAGATTGTTAGAAAAACACTTAACAGTGATTTAAAGCCAAAATATTTACCTAAAAGACAGGGAGATATAAAGCATTCCCTAGCAGACATCAGCAATATGGAAAAAATTAATTGTAAAGTTGATTCCAGTAACTTTGAACAGCAACTTCAAGATACCGTAAAATGGTTTGAAACAATTTTGTAGGATTGACTATCATGGATAAGACAGTAAGTGATTTCAATATACGATTAAGAACAATAAAACTAAGAGAACTTTTTGTATACATCCTCATTAGCATTTTCCTTGCAGGAATAGTATTGGCAATCTTCCCCGTAGTTGAGGAAAATGGCGATTTATTATTTATTGTAATATTATCATTTGTTTTGTTATTTTTTATTTGGGCCTTAAGAGGTACAACTGGCCTTTCCAAGGATTTTAAAAACGTATTTGTTGAAAAAACCCGAAATGAAATATTGTATGTATTTCTTTTAAATATATTATTTGCATTTTTATTTCCTTGTTTAATTTCAGCCCTTGACATTCTAATGGGAATCTATGATCCAAGTTGGGTTACCGGCTTTGATATCGATTCTGTAGATAGGTCAGCAGGAGCATTTTTATTAAGCGCTATTTCAACAATTGTATTTGCACCACTTCTTGAGGAATTAGTCTGTAGAGGAGTTTTATTCAATAGATTAAAAATAAGAATTGGAATTGTTCCAGCAATGATCATTTCATCATTTATATTTGGAATTGGGCATAATTTTGGAGGAATTACAAGTGCATTTTTATTTGGAATGTGCATGTGCATCCTATATCTAAAAACAGACAATATTCTTGTTCCAATAAGCGTGCATTTCATTAACAATTTTGTCGCAACAATTCTAGAACTGACTTCCCTTGAACTTATTATTGAACAAATGCCTTGGATAATCCCAACAACAATAATTGCAGTAATAGCTACATTTCTATTAATCAAATACATTGTTCAGGAAACAAGTCAATTAAAAAAGAGTTTGAGTTAAAAATTGAAAAGTTAGTGGAATCCGCATCCACTACAAGTTTCACATTTTTCTTCTTCTAAAGGATCATATTGCTTATCTTCTTGTAGAGTAGCTGAGATAAAGTACTGATCAAATTCATCTTTATTTTTTAAAACCGGGGAAATACCTTTAAAATCACATTTAATGTCACCAGTTCCACCAATATCAACCATGATTGGTTCACCTAATTTGAATTTTCTAAAATATGATTCAACTTCATCTTTTAAACCCCCAGGTACTCTAAAATTAAAAGATAAAATATTATTTTCCTTCATTTTCAATCCAACATATTTTTGGTCAATTTCAAAATTTAAACCTAGCTGTTTTTTGAAAATGACATTAGTACCAATTTCATTAGATGGCATTTTTATAATCTCCTATCAAATTGTTTAAATTAAACTTATAGTTTGT
>JAEIGA010003740.1_pt1 | contig 23694 bp, 14 predicted proteins | sample 9270691 | NCBI WGS metagenome assembly JAEIGA01 (sample SAMN17057246, study PRJNA624740) | gut metagenome | biome: biome; isolation source: fecal sample | host: Bos grunniens | place: China: Xizang | collected 2019 | reverse complement strand
TGCGGCTAAGTGGTATCTCAATGGAAAGATTAGCCTTCCTGACGAGGATGAATATAAGGTGAGAGATGCCGTGAAGGTGGCAAAGCAGAATAAGGTTGATGCCTTGTCATATGCTTCTCCTATGGACATCCTCAATACTTTTGGTCAGCCAAAGAGCAAGGTAAAACCTATTGATCCAGACACAGTCAAGGAGTTCTCGAACAAGAAAGAACTCCCAGAGGGAATTGTAGTTTATGATGTACAGGATGACTTTGAAGGTCAGGCTGCAGTGCGTAAGATTATCGATACACACTGGGGTGAGGATGCAAATCCTTGGTGCCTTGCTGCTCGCACAAATGGTGACTTAGAAAGAGCCAAAGACATGTGGCTGCACTATAGCAAGTATCCGAAGAGAATTGCTTTCAGAAACGGAAGGCTTCTCGCATTCTATGCTTCTGCCAACGATAAGACATGGTGGGATAGAAATGATGAGCCTCACACCAATATCCCTTATTCGGTCAAGTCGAAAGAGGGAGAGTATGAGGTATCTACCAACTATGAGCTCAAGGAAGGCAATAAGAAAGCTAAGAAGGTAAGCGTAGGTAAGTCTGACAAGAAAGGTAGAACCGCTTACTTTGTGGGTAATAGACTTGAGTCTGCGGGTATTCAGGACGGAGAGAGAAACCTCTTCTATTCAAGCTTCCCTGCTGGTGCGACTCTGTCAGATGCCACATACGGAGTGGGTCGCTCTCTCGAAGTGCAGTATGGTCCGTATAAGAATGTTACGCAGATCTATTTTGAAAGAAGAACTAAGGACGAGCCTACATACTACGTGAGAGTCGGTTATGGCAACAACGGAGTGAGAGCAATCTCCTTTGTGGAAGGTGCACGTAGTTGGGATATCCGCTACGGAATCAACGGAGACCAAATTTTCGTAGGAAGAGCCCAGCTTAATTTTGACCTTACTAATCAACTCAGCGATGTTTACTCTGGTGCATATCATATGTATCGCATCAATGACGAGGAGTATGAAATCTCTCGAGGAACAAAGAAGGTCGGTATCGTTAGGATGGGTGAGAAGGTCACCATGCAGATGTTGGAGGCATTCGGTGAGGATGGTGCTCCTGCAGGTGCTCTCCTAGACTTCATTAATGATAATGGATGGAATAGAGCAGACTACCCTTATCCTAATCCTGCAGATGCGGACTTGCTACGTAGAGATGATGAGGTGCGTGAGCAGATTCGTAAGGTGGAGAACGAAATCAACGAGATTGCAGGTGGTAGGTATCTTAGCTCCGTTCCTGCAATCCGATTCCGCGTTACTGCTGAGCAGGATAAAGCCTACATGGATGCCGTAGAAGCCGGAGACATGGAGACTGCTCAGAGGATGGTCATCGAGGCTGCCAAGCTTGCCATGCCTAACACTAAGGTAGTGGATGAAAATGGTAATCCGAAGGTGGTTTATCATGGAAGCACTGCCATGTTCACGATATTTGACAAGAGTAGAATAGGCTCATCAACAGGCACTGCAGATGGAAGGGGCTTCTACTTTACTACCGATAGGGATTACGCGCTTGGATACAAGACTCCTGATGGACAGTTATTTGAAGTGTTCCTTAACATAGAAAAACCGCTGAGTTATGACAAAAAGACCATAACAAAGGCACAGCTTCGTAAGATTCTCAAGGAAGCTGACAGGGTAGAATATGAGCAGGAGGGAGAACACTACATGCTTTCGAATTATGCGAACTATAATGATGTAGGAATAGATGGTGCAGTGAATGAAGGGGCAAACCTCGAATATGACTATGCTGACAATGATGTAGAGCTTGTCGGTAGTCTTATTGGAGGTAGTGGTAGTTTTGACCTTATCATGGATGCAGTCAAGAAAGTAACTGGCAAAAGCGGAATGATTGCACCAAAAGATAACGGAACAATTCATTATGTTGTTACAGATCCTGCTGGAATCAAGTCTGCAGAGCCTGTAACCTACGATAATGCAGGTAATGTTATCCCACTCTCTGAGAGATTTAATCCCGAGAATGAGGATATCCGCTTCCGCGTATCCAACGAGAACCAGGCAATCTTCGTTTCCAATGCAGCAAGAGCTGTAGAGGGAATCAAGATGGAGAAGGCAACTCCGGAGCAGTGGCTTAAGATGATCGAGAAGAACGGCGGTCTCAAGGCCGGAGAGGACAAGTGGATGGGACTCTCTGACTGGCTCAAAGCTTCTGACAAGAAGACTCTGACCAAGGATGAGGTGCTTGAATTCATCAATGAGAATATGATCATCATTGAGGAGCAGCACTATTTTAACAAGGGGGTACGTGAAGAGGCTGATAGAATCTTGAATGAGAATTATCCGGGATGGGAAGATGCATTCTCTTTTGATTGGGACCCATTCATGGAGGAGCCGCATTCTGATATCTATGATGAGGTAAAAGCCGCAAGACTCTATAATGAGACTCATGAAGACAAAGTGGAGACAGACGAAGATGGAGACATTGTAAACGATGCTGACTTTAACAAGGTAGAAGAGTTTGGCGCAGAACTGGCTGGTATTTGGTATGGTAGAGGTCAAGAGAACACTGTTCGTGAAATCCATGGTACTCGAGAGGAGTATACCACTAATGGGCTTACGAATCTTCACGAGATAGCTCTTACAATACCGACTATAGAACCATGGAACGAGTCAGATGATCTTCACTTCGGGGATGCCGGAGAAGGACGTGCTGTTGCTTGGATTCGCTTTGGAGAAACTGAAACTCCTGTGCAGGATGCTAACTATATCAGATTACAACAGATATACGATAGGCTTTCAGAGTTGGAGTACAAAGTAGGCTCCGCTGATGGTATAACAAGCGAAGAGTATGAAGAAAGAGCAAGATTAAGAGAAGAGAGAGATGAACTCCAGAAAATAGATGCCAAGATTCAGAAAGTCCTCGTCATCGATGAGATCCAGTCGAAGCGTCATCAGGAAGGAAGAGAGAAGGGATATATAACAAAGGAGAAAATAGCGGAAAGCAGGGCAACGCACGAAAAACTTAGGGTTGCGGCACGAGAAGCAAATGCAAGACTGTTCGATTTTATCGGAACTCTTGTTGAAAAATATCCAAATACTGAATACTCTGTAGAGAGTGCAAGAGGAAATCTTGGTAGATTCACTGTTGAAGACAGACTTAAATTCTCGGCATTGTTGGATGAACGAAGAGATAGAGAAAACGAATTGCGTAATCATAAAGTTCTGTCTGGCATTCCTGACGCTCCGTTCGACAAGAACTGGCACGAGCTTGCAATGAAGCGCATGCTCCGCTATGCGGCTGAGAATGGATACGATGTCATTGCTTGGACTAAGGGTAAGCAGCAGGCGGAAAGATACAGCATCGGCAAGGTGATTAGCGGCATAGCTAAGAAGGAGGCTAAGAATGATGGCATGCACCGCTTTGAAATCAGATCTTATGCTCCTTCCGCTCCTCGTTTTATTACAGCGGACGGCGAAGGAAAAATTATTGACGCTATTAACAACGATGCCGAAGAGATGCAGGACTACATCGACAAGAACCTTTCTGAAGTATTTGGAAAGGATCTGGCACAGCAGATGCTAGATGCTTCCGAGAAAACATATATTTCAGAAGAGGAGCTAGTGATCGGTGCCGAAGGCATGAAAGGCTTCTACGACAAGATGCTCCCTGCTTTCATTAACAAGTACGGAAAGAAGTGGGGCGTCAAGGTGGAAGACATCGAACTCCCTAACCTCGAGGATGGACTCACAATGCACTCTGTTCCTGTGACTGAGGAGATGAAAGCCTCAGTCGTGGAAGGGCAGGTGATGTTCCGCATGCGTGGCGAGAACGAGACTGCAGAGGAGTTCTATGAGTCTGCGCTTAACAACTACAAAGCCAAGTACACCGTATTTGGTGATACCGAATTGTTTCCTATCAACCAAGAGACTGCGGATAGGTTTGGATATACATTGGAAGAACTGGAGAAAACCGGAGGTGTCTTTGTCGAAGATGATGACTTAATTGCTATATTTGTCCACGAAGATGCTGTAAATGACTTGGTAATTGAGAATGCAATCTTCCACGAGGATGTTCATTGGATCTCGGCATTCTATCCTTATATGTATAACCTTGGCGAATGGCTATGGAATAATGCAGAAACTAGCAAGGCATTTGCCGACACAAAGGCTGACATAGAGACTGATTACGAAGAGAGTGAATATCACAAAGAGATGCTTGCTTATGTGGTATCAAACGTAATGTCTGGTGGAATGACATCTGAACTTGAAGCCCTTGTGCCAAGCGAATATCATGGTATAATTCGACAAATTGAAAACGAAATAGGTTATGACAGAAGATCAGAAGAAAGCAGCAGAGAAACTAAACAAGTTTCACGAATCTCCGATAGGCCAACTTCTCAGGAAACACAGGAAGATTCACAGGACGATGAAGAGTCTACCAAAGCAGCAGACCTCCGATTCAGAACCACAGAAATAACTCCTGAGGTCCGTGCTGAGATGGATGTCATCTCGGCCACTGCCATCGTAAATGGTAACTACATGAAGGCTCCGAATGGAGCTGATACCAACCTCACTGCAGAACAGTGGGCGATGGTGCGTACAAAAGGATTTAAAGCGTGGTTCAAAGATTCTCAAGTTATAGATGAGAATGGAGAGCCAAGAGTGGTATTTCATGGCACTGAAGAAGATTTTACTGCTTTCGACGAAGAGATGATCGGTGAAAACACCGACTCTGGATTCTATGGCAGAGGATTCTACTTTGCAACAACTATGGAAGAGGCCAAGGGTTATGGAGAGAATGTAATAGATACATTCCTTAGTCTTCAGAATCCGCTCGATCTGAATAAGGTATACGCAGAGTCCGACAAATGGGATGGAGCAACGGCCGACGGTGCTGTAAGATGGTGGTATGGTCTAGTATCTTTATTTCCTAACGATGCTATCAGTGAGGTTACATATGCCACAATTGATGGAGATGACTGGACTATAACTGATCTCAAGAATAGGATTGATGAGCTTTCTGCGACTTCTGATACTCCATTTGCTGACGCATCTGCTGAATTTGGAATCGATGAAGACTTTTTCGACATGATGGGTGAGGAAGACGTTAATCTTCCAGAAGAACTTACCGATGCACTTAAGGCTAATGGTTACGATGGTGTAATCAATGCAGGAGTAGAAAACAACGAGATCGTTGCTCTTTACCCTTCTCAGATCAAGTCTGCTACCGACAACACCGGAGAGTTCTCTGAGGAAGAAGGTGACATCCGCTTCCGCATCCGTACCAAGCCTGCACCTGAGAAGACGGGCACAGGCTATAAGGTATTCTATCTGAAGGATGGCAAGCTCTACCCTCCTATGGTTGCAAATCAGGGTGGAGTCGACACTCCTGTTGGAGTATGGCTTGACGCAGAGGAAGGAACAAGAGCTGGCGAATCTAAGACCGGAAGGCCAAAAGTAAAGCAGGGTGGAAAGGGCACTCAGGGCGGAGGCGGAACTCTCGCTTATCGTCCGGGATGGCATCTTGGAGAAATCCCTTATGCAATTCAGTTCAACCGCAAGGATGAGAACGGAAACCGCACTCTCTTCCCAGCAGATTTCGTATGGGCAGAGGTAGAGTATGCAAATGACGTGAACTACCAGGAAGAGGCAATGAGCTACGGATACAATGCCAACGGCAAGTTCCAGCACTCGCTTGCAGGTCTTCCTAAGCTCCCTACCGATGGTTCTTACCATTATCGCACAAACCCTAATCCGGAGACAGACCCATGGATCATCACCGGGGCAATGAAGGTAAAGAGACTTCTTACTCCTTCTGAGGTTGACCAGATGGTTATCGATGCCGGAAGAGAGCCTCAGAAGCGTCAGGACGGAGCTGTAACTGATGAGCAGATTGAAGCACTCAATAAGGAATTGGGATTGGTAGAGAATAAAGTATCCTTCCGTATCAACGAGAATCCTACCGAAGCCCAGAAGGAAGCAGGCAACTACAAGATGGGACATCTCAATCTTGATGGATACAGGATCACCATCGAGAATCCTAAGGGCTCTGTCCGCAGAGGAACCGACTCCAAGGGCAATGCCTGGGAGAACACTCTGAACAACGACTACGGTTACATCCGAGGTACTGAGGGTGTTGACGGAGATCATATCGACGTATATCTCTCTGATAATCCTTCAGAGGGTAATGTCTTCGTCATCGATCAGGTGAATCCTGATACAAGAGAGTTCGACGAGCACAAGGTGATGTACGGCTTCAACTCGGCTGAGGAAGCACGTGAGGCTTATCTTGCGAACTTCTCTGAGGGATGGAACGGTCTCGGCACCATTACCGAGGTAAGCAAGGATGAATTCAAGAAGTGGATTCAGTCTTCACATCGCAAGACCAAGCCTTTCAGCGAGTATAAGTCTGTCAATGCCATCAGCTCACAGTCGGAAGGTATGGAGGATGAAGTCATGCTTCGCGTCACCGGAACTCCTACCGACGATGTAGTGGCAAGCGGACTCAGCCTCTCCCCTGCTCAGACTGCGGACCTTGCAGGCAACATCTTCGCTGCTCTTTCTGAGGAGAGCCGTAAGAAAATTACGGATGGTCTAAACGGAAACATCCTCGGACTCCAGGATGCAATCATGCAAATCCCTGCAAGCCTTGCAGTCAAGGAGAACTGGAATGACGAGGATAAGGCAGTAGCGGAAGTTATCGCAGAGCAGATGACCAATGTGGTGGATAAGGACATGACCCGTCCGTTCTCTGCGAAGGAGGCTCTCTGGACTCTCTACAATGCGACTCATAAAGACAATGACATCATATCGGAGGCAAGCCGAGCACTCGTAAGGAGTAATCTCGGCTTCGACTCCCAGACTCTCGGAATAATTGATGAAGCAAAGGACGGAGTGAGATTCCGCACAGTGGGCGATGCTTCTGCCAATGCGGAGGCAAGTCTCTACAACAGGGGCGCTGCCAATGTATGGACAAGGCTCAAGGAGTCATATGTGGATATGAACGCATCCGTTGAGAAGCTCATGAAGTCTATCGAGAAGGCTTCAGGAAAGGTAGCGCAGGGATTCGAGAACATCCTCATGGCTCTCAATCAGCAGTCCTCAAAGGGACTCGCAGCCATGGAGTCATATACCGAGAAGTTCCTGAACCCTATGTTCGACGAGATTGTCAAGATCATGAAGAAGGCGGGCAAGTCCTATCAGGATGTGGTTCGCTATGTCATCCTCAAGCATGGACTCGAGAGAAACATCAAGCTTGCGCAGAGGGATGCGAAGGCTCACTACCAGGAGATCTATGATGACATCATCTCGAAGATCACCGGAATGAACGACGCGCAGAAGAGGACATACCTCACCAACGCCCAGCTCAAGGAAGCTGACGCAAAGGCGGAGCTTGCAAGGCTTCAGGCCGTTGACCAGTCTACCCTTACCGATGATCAGTTGAGAGAGCTCAAACGTGACCTCGCCAAGGCCAGAAAGGCAGTGACAGAGGCCGAGGAGAACCTCAAGAGGGCGGAGAAGATACGCAACATGAGCGAGCAGGAGGCGCAGGATGAGCTTGGCAAGATATTCGAGCAGATCGAGTCAGGAAAGGACAGCGTGTACAAGGAACTTCGAAACAAAGACTACTCCGGCATATCGTCAATGTTCTATGACCAGCTCGGCGTTGACAGAAGGAAGTATTCTACAGAGGAGGAGTACCAGGCAGCTCTGATGCTTGCCAAGGAGGACAGGTTCTCTACCCTTGCCGATGTGGAGGCCGAGGCAAAGAAAGAGGTATCGGAGTTTGAGAATGTGGCTGAAACCAAGGCGCTCTGGAAGAGGATAAACGCAGCCACCAAGGAGACCCTCCGCCAGCAGTACGAAGCCAACATGATATCGAAGGACCAGTATGAGAGTCTCAAGAACATGTTCGATTTCTATGTGCCTCTCCGTGGATTCAAGGACAACACCGCAGAGGATATGTACACCTACTACCGCAAGCCGAACTCCACCGGATATACAAAGCCTATTCTCGGCGCTGAAGGACGTAAGACAGAGGCGGAGTCTCCGTTCGGATGGATAGCCTCGATGGCTGGCTCGGCAATCGCTTCCAATGTGAAGAACGAGGCAAAGCTTGCACTCTACTACTTTGTGAGCAACCGACCTGACAACGGAATCGCAACAGTTTCCAAGACATGGTTTGTGCATACTCCTGGAGATGTGGACGCAAACGGAAAGAGAATATTCAGACCGGCATATCCTACATTCAACGAGGATTTATCGACAGATGCCGCAAAGCAGGCATATGAGGACTGGCAGGAGAACATGAAGGAGCTGCAGAAGCAGGGTCTTGCATATGAGTCAGGACAGAGACTCAATCTCGGCAACGCCGTGGTGAACATCGACAGCAAGAACCAGCCGGAGCATATCGTGACAGTCAAGGTGGGCGGTAAGGACTACACCATCGTCATCAACGGAAACCCTAGAGCGACGCAGGCAATCAACGGAGACCTGAATATCGAGTCAACCGCTAGTGATTACTCGGCCGTATTCGGACCGGTGCTCCGATGGATGTCATCCGTGAACACCTCTTACAACCCGGAGTTCTGGATCACCAACACCATGCGAGACATGCTCTTTACCATGATGGCAGTAAACATCAAGGAAGACCCTGCGTACAGAAGGGCGTTCAGAAAGAACTACTGGAAGGCATGGCAGGTAGTATCTCTCACCGCGAAGAATGAGAAGGGAACAATCGGTGACTCGTACATGGAGAAGATGTACAAGGACTTCGTGAAGTACGGAGGAGTTACAGGTTACACCCAGATCAAGGACAGCGAGACATGGGAGAAGGAGATTGACAGATATCTCAAGTCCAACAATGCTGAGGATGTGAAGGCTGGAGTCGCAATGAAGCGAATGAAAGACGTCATCCATGCAATGCACAGGTTCGGAGAAAGCCTTGAGCAGGTGTCACGCTTTGCCGCTTTCGTTACAGCAAGAGAGCAGGGCAAGTCAATGGCAGAGGCGGTCAACGACGCGAAGGAGATCACCATCAACTTCAATAGGAAGGGTTCCGGTAAGATGATATCTCTCGAGGAAGCAAAGACCCTTACCAATGACAAGGGTCAGCCGCTGAAGCCTTGGCAGCAGTGGGCGGTCGTGGGACTCTCGTCCATCGCTCCTCTCGGAAGAAGAACGATCATGTTCTTCAACGCGGCTATCCAGGGTCTTAACGCGACCTACAAGCTGTATGCGAAGAACAAGACCAGAGCCATCGGATGGGCGCTCGGATATGCTGCGATAGGCATGATGAATGCGCTTCTCCATGCCCTTATGGATGATGACGACGATTATCTTGACATGCCGCAGTACGAGAGACGCAATACCCTTATGATCGGCGGAAACGGAGTGTACTTCAAATGGGCAATTCCGCAGGAAGCTAGGGCATTCTACGCGCTCGGTGACCTTGCGGTGGAGAGCGTGATGGGAAGAAACCCTCATCAGAACATCATAGGCGAGGCCATAAAGATAGGTACGGAGGTCCTTCCTGTAAACCCTACCGAGGGATGGAAGGCATTCATGCCGTCAGTGGCAATCCCTGCCATCGAGCTCATGATAAACGAGGATTACAAGGGCGCCCCTATCTACAGTGACCAGAAGTGGCTCACAGAGGAGGAGAGGGAGAGAACCGCCAAGTGGGCAAACGCCAAGAAGGGAACAGGCAAGATGTATGTCGAGCTTTCCCGTCTTCTCAACAACGTAAGCGGAGGAGATCAGTACGATGCAGGAGCCATCAACATTCAGCCGGAAAAAGTTGAGCACATCGTGCAGTCAGCGTTCGGAGGAACAATCAGAACCGCCGACAAGTTTATCAACATGGTTACTGCTTTGATCGATCCTGACGAACCATGGACCGTAAGGCAGACGCCATTCCTGAACAGATTCCTCACAATCAACGACGAGAGGTACAAGAACGTACATGTCAACGATGTCTACGACTACTATGCTGCAGAGGCAGAGCACGTCAAGACGCTTCAGAAGAAGTACGCCAAGGACATGGAAAAGGAGAGCCTTGATAGGCTGCGACAGAGCGACGAGTTCAGATGGATGCAGATATACAGCAAGTATGAGAAGGCCATCGAGGGAATGCAGGAGAGAATCCGCGCCGCCGAGGGAACATCCGAAAGAATGGAGTTGATGAAGGAGCAGGACGAGATCAAGAGAAGGATGATTAAGGAAATCTCCCAACTGCCGTAAACATAAAGACAAGCAATGCATTAGAGTGTCCACCTTTGCGTGAACACTCTTTTGTTTTGATATGGAACTGTTAAGGAAAAGAAAATCCAAGAAGCCCAGCAGGTCAGACAGCGTCGCCTACCGCAAGAGCGTATTAGGCGAAAGGAACTCCGACATGCAGCTTCTGGAGTACTGTCATACCTTGTGGAACAACCTTGCCGAGACGCGTCAGAGACGTGCCAGGGCCATGCGCATGGTCTACGGAGACCAGTGGGGAGACCTCATCACGGTCAAGGGAAAGACCACCACGCAGAGGGACTACATCACCTCTGTGGGAAATGTCGCGCTGCAGACCAACCAGCTCAAGAAGATCGTGCAGACCATCGCCGGTGTGTACGTCAAGCAGAACAACGAACCGAGCTGCCGTGCAAGAGCCAGGGAGGAGCAGGTCTACGGAGAGCTGATGACCACTGCCCTGCAGACCAACTGGCAGATGAACGATACTCCGCTCATCATAGACCACAACATTCTCGAGGTTCTCATCGGAGGATTTACAGCAGTCAGGGAGGCATTCGAAAACCGTGACGGAGAGCTTGACTCATGGACCGACACGTGCCATCCGAACTACATGTTCTTCGACTCCAACATGAAGGATCCTACGTACAAGGACATGGAGGTCATCGGAGAGATCCACGATATTCCGTTCGGCCGCTTCTGCGAGAAGTTCGCCAAGTCACGTGAGGACGTGGAGAAGTTCGCACAGTGGTATGCCGACGAGTCCAGCGCCATGTATAGCAAGGTGATGGAGGACATCAACGACAAGCATGACGAGTCAACCATGACATTCTTCACTCCGAAGGACCGTTCGCTCTGCCGCGTCTTCGAGGTATGGAGGAAGGAGAGCCGTGACCGCTATCGCGTGCACGATGAGAATACCGGAGAACTCTACGTCATCAATGCCGACGACCACGAGTCCATCAGGCATATAGAGATGGAGAACAGCAGGAGACGCGCTCTTGCTGCACAGCAGGGATGGGATGCTGACGAGACTCCTCTCATCCACTACAGGGAGAACTTCTTCGTAGACACCTACTGGTACGGACGATTCATGACTCCGTCCGGAGAGATCCTCTGGGAAGGCCCTTCGCCTTACGAAGGAAGGAAGCACCCGTACGCGCTGCTCATCCTGCCTATGACGGACGGAAGGATCGTGAGCTATCTCTCGGATGCGATCGACCAGAACATCGCCATCAACCGAATGCTCACGCTCCACGACTGGATGATGAGAGCCGGACTCAAGGGAGTCACATACGTTCCGGCAGACATGATCCCGGACAGCATGACCGAGGAGGACTTTGCAGAGCAGTTCACCACCATCGACGGAGTGGTGTTCTACCAGCCTAAGAACCACGGACTGAAGCCTGAGACCTTCTACGGACACACGGGCTCCATCAATCTTGCAGAGATCGTCAGGATGATGTCCGAGCTCATGGATTCAAGCGTATCGGTAAACGACGCCATCCGAGGAGAGGGAGTAAAGTCCGGAATGGCGGCGGCACTCTATGCGCAGCAGACTGAGCAATCCGCGACTCCTATCGCATCCCTGATGATGAGAATCGGTGTGTTCGTCAAGCATATCGCAAAGCTGAAGCTCGCCAACATCCGTCAGTTCTACACGTCTCAGAAGTTCGAGCAGATCGCGGGAATGCTTTCGGATGCTGTGGACATCAGCAAGATGGACTTCAATATCGCAGGAAACGTAGAGTACGACCTTTCGGTGACACAGAGCATGACCACACCTGTATACAGGGCGCTCAAGACCGACATCCTCATGCAGTTCGCCCAGGCCGGATTCATTCCACCGAGACTTGTCCTCGAGTTCGGAGACATCCCTGGCGCTGATGAGATCCTGCAGAGACTCGACGCGATGTCTCAGTCAGCCGAGGATCAGCAGATCGGTCCGGACTACGAGCAAAAGAAGCAGATGTTGACTGCACCGATGCAGTGATTTTCATATGCGTTTTGATTTTAAGTTTGTATGAAAAAGGGACGCTGTGAAGCATCCCTTTTTTTACTTTCCGTCAAGAAGTCCTGCCCTGTGTAGTACATGATTGATAAATGCTAGCCTTCTTGCCTCCTTCTCAGCATCGGAGAGGCCGTTCTGCCCGCTTCGGTCTGCCGTATGGTACCAGGCTCCGCTCTTGAGATTGCTGATGTAGTACTTCGGGATGAACAGACGGTGCTTCATCTTACGGAACTTGTAGCGGTTATAGATGACTAATTCCCTCACGTCCTCAATACTGGATGCAACATAAATCATCTCTCCCCTTTCCTCGTGAACCTTATCGGCCTGCTTGACTGCCTTACGGTAGATTCTGTTCGCGTATATCGTTACGATATAGCCTGCGATTCTTCTGAAAAACTTTTTCATACGTATATAGTGTGTTTACATGTGTGCTGTTGAATTTGAGTCATATTTCCTGCCTGTCGGTCCGGTCCTCTCCTTAATCATCTTCGGAAGCTCCATGTCACAGTAGCATACCCATAGCGCGATGGCAGTACACATCAGCACGTCATCGTGCATTCCCTCACCCGGCGGAGCGCCGAACTGGCCCTTCTCGTTCTTCTGGTACAACGCGAGCTCCGTGCAGCAGTATTCGCTCTGCTCTATCCACAGCTTATCGCGGACGCAGCTCACGAGGTTGGCGATGATCATCGGCTTGGTCGCCGTGTTCGTATGGAATCCCCACTTGGTAGGAGCGTGGTTCCTGATCTGCTCGGCAGACTGCTTCCTTGCATATAGGTTGTCATAGAGGTCGCCGATGGTATCGAGGATGAATTCGGTCATGTTTCCGTCCGTATCCCTCTCCTGGTCCTTGGTCTCAAGCGTGTTCGACTCTATGACCAGATATGCGTTGTTGTACCACTTGGCTATCCTTGCGGCGTCATATGCGAGAAGGTCGTGGTCGGTATGGTACCTCTGCTCGGCAACAAGCACCGGCACACCTCCGAGCTCCGGAATCATGGCGAACCTGTCAAACACCCTTATCACGGACCAGTCGGCCTTCTTGCTTCTACCTCCCACGTCGACCGCCACGAGGTACCTGTTCAACATCTTCGTCTTCCTGTCCGGCTTGACCCATACATGGAGCTGACCGGATTCATTGTCCACGAACCTGATGTTCTGCAAGGCCTCAGGACCGCTTGCTCCGTCGGCGATGAGGTCACCCTTGAACTTAGGAGCCTTGCACTTGGCGCGGATCTCGGCGACATCCTGCTCGTTGAATACGGTAGTACCTGAGAACTTGAAGGCCTCGATATCGTTTGACGGAGCCTCGGAAGCCATGTCGGCGTGGTCGTCAACGGTCTTTCTCTGCTCCCTGTACCAGTTGATTCCCTCGAGGGTTGCGCCCTGCATCCACAGTCCCCAGTAGTATCGTCCCGAGTCAAGCCATTCACCGTTGGTGCATTCCTCGTCCTTGTGCGTGTAGAGCCATGTGATGAAGTCTTCCACGGTCTCGCCGATGACGCTGCCTTTGCCGATAGCGATGGTGTCGTGCGGAATCTGCATCCATGAGATGAAGACGGCACGGTAAGCGGACTTGCCGTTCTTGGCACGCATGTACTCCCTGTGGAAGAAGTTGCCCGCTCCCTTCGGAGTGGACTCGATCACCTGCATGGAGTTTGCCTGGAGCAGGATACCTCCGGCGATGGAACGGATAAGGTCGGCAGGGCGTTTCTCAGGCGTGTCCTTCCATACTCCCGTCTCCGAGAAGTGCGCACCCTCTCCCGAGTAGCCTCGGAGGGAGTCCGGCTTCTCCACCGAACCGATGCGGATGCTTGATCGTGACACCTGCCTTCCCTTGGAGTCCTTGATGACATACTCTCCCGAGGTCATATCACGCACGATCTCCAGCTTCTCGTCTGCAGGAAGGCCGAGGCTCCATGCGTCGTAGGTCTCCATGGCCCTCATGAGCATCTTGGTGATGTTACCCGCCACCGACTTGGTCTGTGCGCAGACCGCAAACGAATGCTTCTCCGCACAGTAGAGCCCTATCCATTGCTGGTAGAAGATGCAGAAGGTCGAGCCTCCCCACTGACGGGCCTTGCAGATGATGAGGTTGATAGGTTTGCCCGCGCGTCTCATCTCCTCGCAGATCTCCAGCACGATGACCTGAGGACGGTTCAGTCGGAACGGAACCATCATACCCGTAGTCTTGTCCTCGATGCGTATCTCGAAATAAGCCCAGAAGGTGAAGTCCACGGCGAACCTCGCCTTGAACACCTCCATGCGGATGTCGTCTACGGTCGGGAACTCGTCGCAGTCGTCGAAGTCATCCGTGGTGTCCAGGTACTCCTCGATGGAGCCGCACGCATGCAGCTTCTCGATCAGAGGATTCTTGAACATGTCAAGCGGGACATGCTGCACGGGAACGGGAAAGTCCTGAATGCACAGACTACGTCTCTCCAGCGGGGCATCCTTACCAGTGATGGGGTCGAATTCCGCACGGAGCTCCTTCAGCCTTCGCTCGTTTTCGGCAAGGATCTCACTGATGATATGAGGCTCTACGGTAGTCACTTGCTATGCTATTCAGTATTCTCTTGAAGGCCGCGCATGCGCAGCCGAGGACGAAAGATGTTATATGGGTGATGCCGGAGACATTCGGCAAAAAAGCCATGGCCAAGGTCACGACGAGGAAAGTGATCACTGTCGACTGCCTCCACCATCCGTCACGGAATGAAGGAGTGCGGAGTCCGAGATAGGCGAAGACCATGTTCGATATTCCTACTATGGAATCGGAGGTGAAGTGCCAGGATATCACAGCAAGGATGTATGCAAGAGCGATGGCCTGCCATCTGTACTTCACGCCGCGCCTGAAGATGAGCCATACCGAAAGAAGATTGGCGGCAAGATGGAATATGTTGGCGTGGAACAGATGATACGTCAGAGCCACGTACGCGTGCTTCTGATGCAGGAAGTCCGGACATCCGAAGATAAGCATTACGCAGACAAGAATGCCCGAGAGAATGATTCTTATATTGTCACCTTGCATATCGTTGCGCCATCTCTTCGTTTCTTAAATTGACATGCTTCCATATGATCTTGGAAGCAGTATCGTAACTGAGAAACCATCTCGGTGCTGATGTCGACACCAGCTTCTCACAGAGGTCCTGATGGCAGAGGTGACGGTTCATGGGATCTTCCCTCATCTCTAGATAAAGACTATACAGGGCATCGAACTTACGTCGCTTGGTCCTGCTCATCTTGTAGTGGTCCCTGCCTCTGAGTCTGCTGCTTATCACCGCCGCGCAGAATTCCCGCGACACGAACCACTGCGGAGCTGGGCTGGCAAGAACGTAATCGATGGCCTCCTTCTGGGTGCTGAAGGATCTCTCCTTCAGAGCCTCCTGATAAGAACAGAACAGGGCGTAATCCCTCTGCTGTCTCAGCATCGTGTCTCTCATTTCAAGTCCAGTTTTATCTCAAAATTACCGAGAAAACGCGCATGCCGTAAACATAAAGTCCAACGTGGATTTTCATTGATTATTTTCGTTTCCAAGAACGTAAAACAAAACTCATCTTTTATCATGAAAGAAGCTGAAAATAAAGAAGTTAAGACAGGCAGAGACAGATACAAGGACTATATGTCTCAGAAGTACCCGGACAAGGTATTTGATGGCGAAAATGCCACAGATGATTTAGATGAATTGGTTGCATCTGAGCTCGAAGCTAACGCTTCGGAACTGGAGGCGAGTAGGGCTAACAGCAAGAAGATGGTAGACCTCTTCAATAAGAGCCCGAGAGAAGCACGCTTTCTTCTCAGACTGGCTACCGAGCAGGACGCCAATCCTATCTCGATACTTGTTGAGATGTACGGCCCCGACATTCTTGACGCCATGCAGAGCGAAGAGGGTAAGGCGCTCATCTCGGAGGCTTCGGCAAAGTATCTCGAGGTCAAGGCTACGGAGGAAGCCGGAGAAGCCGAGAGGATGGCCAACTACGAAAAGTCGGTGCAGGACATCGCAGCATTCGCTCAGGAGAAGGGCCTTACCGACGAGCAGGCGGTGGCGGTGTTCGAGAAGATCAACCAGATCGGATTCGACGTGATCGAAGGAAAGTACACCCGTGAGGCCATGCAGATGGCGTATGACGCGATGAACTTCGAGTCTGCGGTGCAGAGCGCACGCAAGGAGGGCGAGAGGGACGGACGCAACGCCAAGATCGAGGAAAGACTCGCCAAGGTGAACAAGCCGGTGGACATGCCTCCTGCAGTAGGCGGACAGGGCGCGACAGTTCCTGAACCTAAGGCGAAGGTAAGGGATTCGTTCTTCGATGCTCAGAGAGAGGAGGTCAACAAGGGCTACGGTCAGAAATCGGCCTTCGGCAAGTAGAAACATTTTTAATATCTATAAAAATGAAACAAGCATTTAATTTCTTCAGATCGCACAAGATGGGCTTCCTGTCATTGCTCCTTGTTGCGTTTGCTACGGTACTAGGTGCCGATAGCTCATTTGCAATGGCAGAAGTCGCACTGACAGGCGAAGGCGACGGTAACGGTGCCGGATTCTCGCAGGAGTATACTCCTGGAGCGGAGGATACCAAGGGTCTTGAAACACAGCATCAGGGTGAGGGTGCAACAGCAGGTGCGGCTCGCGCGGCTGGTCTTGAGGTCGAGGAGATTAACCAGATAATCGCTAAGTTCAGACCGTTCAGGTTCCCTCTTGAATGGTTCATCTCAAACAAGATGCAGCAGCAGAAGGCGGTTAGCTACGAGCAGACACATTTCCGCTCAGGTGCTACTATTCTTGAAGCTGTGACAGGTGCAGAGTTCAGCTCTACAGGTACATTTGCAAAGAAGAATGTCGCATTCTCTGTAAACGTGGCTGACTTTGTTTCTGGCGTCGAGAGCATCCATGAGTTTGACACTATCTATGTAAAGGATGTTATGGGTTACGCCGATGACGGTGAGACCGAGGACGGCGGACTCTTCCTCTTCGTGACTAAGAAGGACGAGGATTCAGTACGCTTTGCTGTAATTAACCCGGCTAAAACTGTAACCGCTAACGGTGGCTTGAAGATTCCTTCAGGCACAAAGCTCGTTATCTGCGGTAACGCATGTTCTGAATCACAGATGATTGTTGACCCTGAGACTTACCTTCCTACTAGCGACACTCTCTTCCTTCAGAAGAAGATCTCGAACATCGTCATGACAGACGAGTGGCTGCAGCAGGCTCGCAAGGTGAAGTTCATCCAGAAGGACGTGGTAGACAACGGTCTATACAACCACAAACGCAAGTGTGCCCGCTCTCACTGGCTCGGACGTCAGTTCATGACTACCATCGACGTCAAGGATGCAAAGATCGGTCGTGAGCCGGTTTACTTCGAGCGCGGTATCCTCCGTCAGGTGAACATGTCATACATGCATGACAGCGAGGACTACAACTGGAATGACCTCATCGCTATCTCTAAGATGATGTTCACAGAGAATGCAGCGAATACATACGCAGTCGGTCTCTGCGGTAAGAACGCAATGCAGCGTCTCCTCCGCCTTGCGGCTAACGTGGATGTACAGCGCAGCCTCAAGTACGAGCGCAACGACGATATGGGCGTGTCTATCCACAAGTGGCATGATGGTTTCGGTACCATCGAGTTCATGCTTGACCCTACTCTTGACGATATCGGATATCAGGACTTCATCGTTATCCTCGACCTTGAGAATGCAGTTCACTATGTAAAGAAGATCGAGGCTGAGACCAATCAGGATCTCAAGAAGACCGGTGAGGCTCGTGAGGCACAGCGCCGCATCATCCAGACTATCGACTGCGTCGGCCTCAAGGGATATAACTCAATGATCGTAGGACCGGCATCTGCAGCTGCACGTGTACGTGCTCTTGGCGGCGTGAGTCTCAACATCATCACATCCGAAACTCTTACAGGCATTAAGAACCCTACCGAGGGTATGGTGGTATACCTCACAGAGGTTGACGGAGAGTACATGGCTGAGGAGGCTTACCAGTACAAGGGAGGCACATGGGTAATCTACGAGGGAACCGTAGAGGAGTCCTAATCCCTGACGACAGATAAGGGCGGTGCTATGCCGCCCTTTACATTATTAAATCCAACGAGACATGAGAAAAGTATACGAATATATAAATAAGGTTGAAGCAGAACTGGTTGTAGTTTCCAAATCCGGCTCGACCAAATACAAGTTCAAGTTCACAGGCGGAGTAATGGACCCCAAGAATAAGGTCCACGCAAAGCACACCACTGACAACCCTATCATGCAGAGAGTGCTTGAGACTAGCCCATATTTCGGCAAGACAGTGCGCCTTGTAGCCACTTTCGATACTCCTGCTGTAAGAGAACCGGTCCTCATCAAGAAGGCTGTCGTAGCTCCAATGGAGGGTGTACATCCTTCGTCTGACAAGGGAAGCGTCAAGGCTGGCAGCAGAGGAAATGGTAACGGAAAAGGCAAAGGCGGCAAGACCGAAGAAGGCACTGCAACCGAGCATACGGGAACCGATATTGCTGAGCCTGCAATGATAGTCGTGGAAGATGTTACTGACGCAGGTTCTGCTGCATCATATCTTCTTTCCATCGGCATCGTTGATCCTGACATTTCTTCGCTAGAGGGAATCCTCAGAATAGCAAAGCAAAACAACATCTCCTTCCCTAACATCAAGTAATTGACATGTTTCAACTTAGCATAGAAGCGGCCTTAGCATTTGTCCGTAAGGCTATGGACGAAATCACGTCCGTAGAAGATATAGGCGTGCTTGCCGATCCAGACGCCCTGGACCTGAAGAAGCTGGTAAGAGAGTCAATAGTGGAAGCTGTCGTAATGACGCACTCCCAGGCGCCTGCATACCTGCTTGACGGAAAGTCGGCAGATGACGTCATCAGCATGAGCGTATCAGATAAGGTCATGTCCATTAGTTTCGGGGCTGAAGCGCTGAGGGTCATATCCGTAAAGGCTAGTGACTCCAACGTAATAGTCACCGAATTTATCCCGCAGGATAGTGCAGAAGGCCGCATGCAGTTGAACAAATACGTAAGAGGAGTTCCGGATGATCCGAGAGTTGTCATTGAACAGGTATGGGGAGAGGATGGCAATCACAGACCACAGCTGAAATACTACACCGTGGGAGATGACAACAATGCGTCAGTTGACATAAAGTATGTTCCTTACCCTATAATCACCGACGGATCTATGGTTGAAATCTGTCCGAGACTGGAATATGCAGTACTCAACGAACTTACCGCGATGGTGCTTGAAATACTCAACGAACACGACAAGGCTTCTCTATACAGAAAAAAATCCAAAGAATACATGGGGATATAAGCTATGTGGGATCTACATCTCAATCTTACTCAAGATATCGGGCACGGAATAACAATCATATTCATGTGCTGCATACTCGTCATTATGGCCTGTTTCATCGACCTGTGGACAGGCATAGATGCAGCGAGGAAGAACAGGGAGAAGATATGCAGTAAGGCACTCAGAAGAACAATCACCAAGATACTTGACTATCTCCGTGTGATTGTGTTCGGCGTACTGATTGACGTACTAGGGTTGTCTTTCCCTTGGTATGCAGTTCCGTACTGCGCCATAATCTGCACACTTGGCATCCTTGTGATCGAGGGCAAGAGCGTGCTGGAGAATTTCCATAAGAAAAAGTCTTCGGCCGCTCGGGTTGCCGAAATCATCGAAGCTATCGTGAATGCAGCCGACAACGAAACAGCGGAAAAGATCATCAAGGTCATCAAGTCTGATGGAGAGTTCAGAGATAAAAAAGAAAACAACGTGAGAAGTACAGAATAATCAGCAAATCAAAGGCGACTCTGTGCATCATTACATTCGCGGACGGAACAATGGGAGATCTAATTATCAAGATACGAATAGGTAAAGACTTCACGGTCGTGTGGAGTATATATCGCAGGACTGCGGATAAAAGAGAGGCTTATGACCTTACCGGACTGAACCTTACCCTTCATTTGCAGAACGCATACAGAACCGAGGAAATTAAAGACTTCTCGGTAGAGGGCAACACCATAACATGGGTATTCCGAGGAAGAGACCAAAAGTCGATCGGATCATACTCTCTTGTACTGATTCAGAATAATGGTGAGGATGGAATGATGACCATTGATAAGGTCAATGCCTTCATGCTTGTCGCACATACAAAAGACGAGACTGGAAACAACGAAGGTGCTGTGAAGATCCAGACAGTAAGGCTGGAGAGCGAATCAGGCATTATGGGGGGTGCGGACGCAACCTACAAATCAAGCATAGATAACAAGAAACTTGAAATGCCATCGGCCGTAGGTGGACTCGGAAAGGGAACGACAATTGAGTCACTTGAAGGCAAAACATTCAGCCAGATGTTCGATGATATTCTATTCCCAACAGTAATTCCTACATTTACTGCCCCTACAGCGAGCCTTCAGTTTAAGAACTACGCTTCTATCAAGGAAGTCGGTTCAACCGCACCTACTGCTTCTGATTTCACAACTGGCTACAATGCAGGTGCAATCAACCTCAATGGTGTAAAGCAGAACAACAGAGGTGGCTCTATTGACTTGGCAAGCTCTTTCATCTATGTGAACGAAGATGCAGACAACAAGGTTCTTCCAGAGACCGTTGCTCTTGGCAACACTACATTCGTTTATCGTGCTTCATTCGCAGAAGGTCCACAGCCAAAAGACAATAAGGGCAACAACTTCGGTGCTCCACTAGCAGCAGGATATGTAGACTCACCGGCCATCACTCTGAACGGCACTTATCCTTGGTTCGCTTCTACTGCATCAGCATCGGAAGATACTCCCGTGGTAAAGCAGAGGCTTGTAGCTTGGAAAGCAACTGCCGGCGCAATGAATACAGGAGAATTTGAACTTCAGCCATCGGGAACACTCCCGCAGGTATTCAAGCTCCCAAGGAAGATAAGCACTCTCCAGATGCTGAATACCGTATCAAACAAGATGGAGACTATCGAACTTGGAGACTACAACGAAACTACCGAAACAATCAATATTGGCGGTGTGGATGTGACCTATTATGTCTATACCTATAAGGGAGCGGCAAGAGGCTCTGTAACACTACTAGCATCATTCTAAGGAGAATATAAAATGGCAAGGAATAAAGGCACATTCAAATTACCTGCGAACTTTGAAGTAAAGATACAGGAGGCGATTGATCCACGAGTGGTGGTTGAGAAGAAGTCGGACCTTATCCGCAAGGATACTTGGCCGCATGACGGGGACACCATATATGTATATAAGTACATGTTGGTATCAACTGATGAGGGCGTATTTAGACTAATAGAACCTTCTAAGGTTTTGAACAAGGATTATAGTGGTTGGGAGAGGGTTGATGGTCCAGGTGGTACTGGTGGTGGCAACATTGACCCCGAACTGCTTGAGGGATTCATTCCTCTTTCAAGGGACTTTTCTGACGACTTTAACAACGATTTTGCGAGATAATATGGAGACAAAGAAGATTGACGCTGAAGTCCTCAAGGCTAGGATAGAAGCAGCGAAGCAGTCGCAGTTCCCGATGGTAAGGAACATGGCTATACGTTTGGAAAAAATGTTGAACCGTAGCAAGAAGGAGGCTTAATCATGACGAAGAATGAGATTATCGAGGCTATCAACGCAACGATTGCTTCAAATGGTCAGAAGGGAATCACAGCAGAATCCCTTGCCAATATCCTTCTGGAGATGGTCAATGCAACAGGCGGAAGCGGTGCAGGAATGCCGTATGTTTATCTAGGAAGCGTGAACATGGAAACAGGCGAGCTATCGCAGACCGCAGAACAGAAGGCTCATAATGCCGAGGTGTTCCGGCTTGTCAAGGCTTCGGAAGTGATACCTCCTATTAACATAGACATGAGCGAATTCTATGAAGCAGTACTAGGTATTCCTGCACAGGCTTCGACAGTGACGCTTGCAGTTGTATTTGCCATGCCAGGAATGATAACAGGTATCGAAGGAGAAGCGGTAGTTCTAACAATAATCGATGGTGGCTACATTCTTCTTGCTGATGGGACAATAACATTAGAACCAGAGATAGAAGAATGAGCGAATTGAAATCATATATAAACCGAGTCCTCGGCAACAGCCTTCGATGCCTTCTTCCATCATATTGGTGGAAGAGGCTGTTCGGGCTTCTAGTTGACAAGGTGGAAGAAGTCGATAAGTCTGTCGGCAACAAGCAGGAGAAGCTTGTCAGCGGAGAGAACATCAAGACCATCAATGGCGAGGACATACTGGGAAACGGAAACATTGAGATTGAAGGTGGTAGCAATGTGACTGTTGATGCAGAGCTTGACAAGACATCAGTCAATCCGATAGCGAACAAGGCTGTGGCTAATGCTTTGGAAGACAAGGCAAGCAAGACCTATGTAACCGATGAAATCGGCAAGATAAAGATTCCTGATGCAGTACAAGTAGATACAGAACTTTCAGAGGAATCATCAAACGCAATTGCAAACAGTGCGGTCACGGCTGCTCTTAATGGAAAGCAGGACAAAGAGGGTATCTATGAGATAGACTTGGGAGAATGCGTATGGACCAATGAACCTGTTGATAGATTAGAGGCTGCTCTCATTACTTACGGTAAACCGCAGACAGGCATCGTCAAAGTTACAGGAAAGATATATTCTTCTTTCCAAAATAGTGATGTTTTTGGGTCTTACGGCTTTTCGGGACAATGTTCTGCGAGTGAGTTTGAATGGGACGAAAACGGTAAACTTAGGAGGGTTATCCCGGACTTGGTGGCAGACAACGGTGTTGTTTACAAGATTAATCAAGGCGTGAATGAAGATTACTTAACTCTTACCATCAAGAAAGGAGGCACTTTGTATATTGGAAACGAGGTAACTGATAGCAATATCTACAATCACCACAACCTATTCCTTGTCAATGAAGGTGATGTTGCAGAGACATTTTCAGTAGCCTACAACAATCCTTCTAATATAGTTCAGCCACTCCATGTATATACATGGATTAGCGGTGAAATTCGCGTTACCGTTATCTATAATGGAGCAATAGAAGAATGGCAAATTATACCAACCTATAGGCATGATGACGAAGAGAATAATTATATCACTCTTGCCTATGCTACTCCGCAATTAATCAGCTCTGTTCCTATAGGCGGCGATATTGATACATCCGACTTTGCCACAAAAGATGAGCTGAAAGACAAGCAGGACAAGATTTCTGACCTTGATGCTATTAGAGCAGGTGCTGCGCTTGGTGCAACCGCATTGCAGGCAGTTCCAGTAGGATATGTCACTACAACTGACTTGCAGACAGAGATTAGCCTTGTGGAGACACAGATTGCAGGAGTGGCTTCGGCAATCCCTACAAAGACTTCGCAACTCAATAATGATAGTGGTCTTGCAACAGAGGATTATGTTAATCAGCAGGTGCGTAACTCAATCATATCGGCACTTAACACAGAGGTATA